>Freddie_p2__coassemble_1287_pt1 | contig 81657 bp, 62 predicted proteins | sample Freddie_p2__metabat2_high_PE_021 | metagenome-assembled genome bin Freddie_p2 | reverse complement strand
CCAACGACCCCCTGATTAACAGTCAGGTGCTCTAACCAACTGAGCTACTGAAGCATAAGTTTCATTTAAAAACTTACCATCTTTTGCTGAATTGCGGTGCAAAGATAATTGTTATTTTTGAAATAAGACCTATCTTTGCACAGAAAAAATAAAAAAAAATACGATGAAGAGAATTTTGGGTATTGGAAATGCCCTCGTAGATGCGCTTGTTCAAGTAGAAAATGACCTGATACTCAGCGAGTTAGACCTCCCGAAAGGGTCGATGCAGCTAATTGATACCGAGCGCTACCTCCAGATACAAAAAAGGCTTTCATCCTTTCAACAGCAGCGTACGACGGGTGGATCGGCTTGTAATACAATACTGGCAATAGCCAATATGGGTGCAGCTCCGGGCCTGATTGGTAAGGTAGGACGTGATGAACCTGCCCGCTTTTTTGCGGCTAACTGTAAAGCTCATGGCATAGCTGCTCGTTTACTCGACGATGAATTGCTTCCAACAGGTGTTGCCTCGACCATTATTACTCCCGATGGTCAGCGTACATTCGGTACATATTTGGGTGCTGCGGCTGCTTTGGAGCCCGATGATATACGCGCTGAATGGTTTGATGGTTACGATTATCTGTACATTGAAGGTTATTTGGTGCAGAATCATGCACTGATACGTAGGGTGGTTGATTTAGCCCGCGAAGCTGGGCTTAAGGTATGCATTGATTTAGCCAGTTACAATATAGTACTCGAGGATCGTGAGTTTTTTGCTGAACTTTTGGAGCAGACAGATATTGTCTTTGCTAATGAACTTGAGGCATCAGCTTTTACAGGTGTTGACAATCCGCTGCAAAATATAGAAACGCTTGCTTCAATGTGTGAGATTGCTGTGGTTAAAATAGGAAAGAACGGTGTGCTCGTGCGCTCCGGAAATCAGCAGTTATGTTGTCCTGCGCGTGATGTGCCGCGGGTTGTTGATACAACGGCAGCTGGTGATTATTTTTCGGCAGGATTTTTGTATGCATTGGCTGACGGGCGCGATCTCATGACGTGTGCACGTCTTGGTTCACTCCTGTCGGGACACATCATAGAAGTTGTTGGTACAGCTCTTGATGAGGCTGTTTGGCAAGAAATCCGTTCGCAGTATTGATTGGTCCGTAGGCCAAAATGGTAGTTTCAGTTCTTAGCCGTTATTCTACATACCATAATAACTTATTAGTATATGCGTTTATCCCTTCACTTGCTGACTCTTGTGGCTTGCTTATTTTTGAGTGGGCCTCTTAAAGCACAGGATACCCCATTGGTTAATCACAATTTTGAGGTAGTAAAGCATTTGGACATTTTTAATGCCTTGTATCGCGACCTCGACCTTTATTATGTCGATACGCTTGATGCCAAAAAGCAAATTGACCATGCGTTGTCTTATATGCTCGAAATGCTTGATCCCTACACGGAGTATTATGCAGAAGAGGATACCGAATCGCTTAAGCAAATGACTACCGGAAAGTATGCAGGAATGGGTTCGGTTATTGGGTATCGTGATAATTTGAAACGATGCATCATCAGCAAGCCCTATGAAGGGATGCCGGCTCACCAGGCAGGATTATTGCCGGGTGATGTAATTTTAGGAATAGACGGAAAGGATATACCTGCTTGCGAAAAAACAGATAATGCATCGCTTGCGGCTTATTCGAACGATGTAAGTAGCCGTTTGCGAGGTGAGCCTGGTACTACGTTTGAGTTGAAAATCAGACGTCCTTCGAATAATCGTGTTTATATATTTAAGATTACTCGTCGGAGTATTGTAATGCCCAGTGTTACGTTGGCTAATATGGTAGCCGATAGTGTCGGTTATATTAAATTATCGCAGTTTATAGCAGGCACCAGTAGCGAGGTGCGCCGAGCCTTGGTCGACCTGAAGCAAAAAGGCGCACGGAGCCTCATACTCGATTTGAGAGGTAATCCCGGAGGCTTGCTTGATGAGGCCGTAAAGACTGTTAATCTTTTCGTGCCTCGGGGCCGAGAGGTGGTCAGCACTCGTGGAAAAGTAAAGGAAATGAATCAAACCTATAAAACCTTGCTTGACCCTCAGGATCCGGATATACCCTTGGTTGTGTTGGTAAATGAGCGTTCTGCCTCCTCGTCCGAAATTACGAGTGGTGCTTTACAAGACTATGATCGTGCATTAATCGTAGGACGTCGTACGTATGGCAAGGGACTGGTTCAACAGAGCCGAGAACTTCCGTATAAGGCTATTCTTAAACTTACAATTGGAAAATACTATATTCCGTCAGGCCGTTGTGTTCAAGCATATGACTTTAAGGATGGAATACCAGTTCATTTGCCCGATTCGTTGAGTAAAGAGTATCGTACGGCTGCCGGACGTATTGTTCGGGATGGCGGTGGTATTACACCCGACATCGTAGTTAAGGCTGACAGTTTGCCCAATTTGCTCATTTATCTTGAAAATAGCAATCAGTTATTCGACTACTGTGTAGCTTATCGAGCCAAGCATCCTCGCATAGCATCGCCGGCATCATTTTGTTTAAGCAAAGCTGAATATGCAGACTTCTGTAACTTTATGAAAGAGAACAAGTTTACTTATGACCGCCAGAGTCTTAGGATTTTGGAAACATTGCGTGATGTAGCTCGTTTTGAAGGTTATGATACAGAAGCAAAGGCCGAATTCGAAGCTTTGGAAAAGAAACTCGAGCATAATGAAAATTACGATTTTGTGCGTTGGGAACGCGAGATTCGCAAGGTTGTTGAAGCAGCCATTATCGAAAACTATTACTTCGATGCCGGACGCCAGGAATATTTGCTCAAAACCGATAAGGATGTAGAGCGTGCGATTCAAATGATAAACAATCGCAAGGAAATGCATAAAATACTGAGTGGTGAGCCTGATGCATAGTTACCAGAGTGTTTGTTCATGGTCAGGCTCCTGCTGTCCTTTCGAAAAAAAAACTTTTGCAAGCACAATGCTTAGTTGTGATAGCAGTATGGCTATAACCAAGACTTTTAAAGAGAGCTTGGGCAGCAGAGAGCCGCTGATTCTGAATAAAGCTAAAAAATGCAGGCTTTTCATCCTCACGGAGAAAAAAGAAGCAAACCCGTGGCCGCTACTTGAGTTTTTATTGTTATTTTTGCGCGATTTACAGAAGGTAAAACAATAATATTTTATAAAACAAATCCGATGAACGTGATAACCAAAACCGTTTCCTTGCCTGATGGACGTACCATCAGCATTGAAACTGGCAAGTTGGCCAAGCAGGCAGACGGTGCCGTGATGCTCCGTATGAACAATACGATGCTCTTGGCCACGGTTTGTGCCGCTAAAACCGCCCAGCCCGGCACCGACTTTATGCCTCTTCAGTGCGATTACAAAGAAAAGTATAGTGCAGCCGGACGTTTCCCCGGCGGATTTACCAAACGTGAAGGTCGTGCAGGCGACTACGAAATTCTTACGTCTCGTTTGGTTGACCGTGCTCTTCGTCCGCTCTTCCCCGCTGACTATCACTGCGAGGTGTATGTAAATATCACGCTCTTCTCGGCCGATGGCGAAGATATGCCCGATGCCCTGGCCGGATTTGCAGCATCAGCAGCATTGGCAGCCAGCGATATCCCCTTTGATGGTCCTATCTCTGAGGTGCGTGTAGCACGTATCAATGGTGAGTATGTGGTTAACCCCACTTACAAGCAATTAGAGCAGGCCGACATGGACATCATGGTAGGTGCAACCTACGACAACATTATGATGGTAGAAGGCGAGATGGACGAAGTTCCCGAAAGTGCACTTCTCGAAGCACTCAAGGTTGCTCACGAAGCTATCAAGCCTATGTGCGAACTGCAAAAGGAACTCTCGAAGGAACTTGGTACTGATGTTAAGCGCGAATACTGCGACGAGGTTAACGATGAAGAACTCCGTCAGCAGGTTAAGGACGAGTGCTATGCACCCGCTTATGCCATTGCAGAGGCTGGCGACCGCGACAAGCACCAGCGCGAAGAAGCCTTTACACAAATTCGTGAGGACTTCAAAGAGCGCTATGCAGCAGCACATGCAGAACTCAGTGCTGATGAACTCGAAGAAAAGAATGCGCTTGTTGACCGTTACTACCACGATGTAGAGCGCGATGCCATGCGTCGTTGCATCCTCGATGAAGGCAAGCGTCTTGACGGCCGTAAAACTACAGATATCCGTCCCATCTGGTGCGAAGTATCTCCACTGCCCATACCCCACGGCTCTTCAATTTTTACTCGTGGCGAAACTCAGGCACTTGCTACAGCTACGTTGGGCACCAAACTCGATGAAAAAATGGTAGACGATGTACTCGACAAGAGCTACATGCGTTTCCTTCTTCACTATAACTTCCCGCCCTTCTCAACCGGCGAAGCCAAGGCACAGCGCGGTGTTGGCCGTCGCGAAATTGGTCATGGTCACCTGGCATGGCGTGCGCTCAAGGGTCAAATTCCTGCCGACTATCCCTATACCGTACGTGTTGTAAGCGATATCCTTGAGTCGAATGGTTCATCGTCAATGGCTACAGTTTGTGCCGGTACGTTGGCCCTCATGGATGCAGGTGTGCCCATCAAGGCTCCCGTCAGCGGTATTGCCATGGGTCTGATTAAGAATCCCGGCGAAGAGAAGTATGCCGTATTGAGCGACATTCTTGGCGACGAGGACCACTTGGGCGATATGGACTTCAAGACCACTGGTACCTCCAAGGGTTTGACCGCTACACAGATGGATATCAAGTGCGATGGACTTTCGTACGAAATTCTTGAAAAGGCGCTTGCACAAGCAAAACAAGCCCGTGAGCACATCTTAGGTAAGATGCTCGAAACGATGGCTGCTCCGCGTCCCGAACTTAAACCGCATGTACCCCGTATCGAAGCCTTCGAAATTCCCAAGGAGTTTATTGGCGCTGTTATTGGCCCGGGCGGTAAAATCATTCAGGGTATGCAGGAAGATACTGGTGCTACCATCACTATTGACGAAGAAGATGGTGTAGGCAAAATCCAGGTATCAGGCCCCAACAAGGAGAGCATTGATGCTGCCATTGCCAAGATTCGCGCCATTGTGGCCATCCCCGAGGTTGGCGAGGTATACGATGCTAAGGTTATCAGCATTATGCCTTACGGATGCTTTGTAGAATTTATGCCGGGTAAGGAAGGACTTCTCCATATTTCGGAAATAGCATGGAAGCGTCTTGAAACTGTCGAAGAGGCAGGTGTAAAAGAAGGTGATATCATCAAGGTTAAATTGCTCGAAATTGATGAAAAGACCGGCAAGTTCCGTCTTTCTCACCGTGTGCTCGAAGAAAAGCCCGAAGGTTGGGAAGAGCGTCCTGCCCGCCGTCCCCGTCGCGAGGGTGGAGCCGAAGGCCATGCACCCCGCCGTCCTCGTCGCGACTAATTTGGTATTGAATGAAATTTAAGCCATAGATTGCCAGAATTCCCCTGCGGTTAATAATTTAGCTGTCAGGGGAATTCTTTTTTGCACAGAGGCTCTTTGCCGGCAACCTTTATTGTGTTGAAAACCAGCTGTTTGTGCCTGCAGTTCAACAGCTTGTTCAAAAATACGGTCGCTTTCGTCCGAAATCCTTTTTTTTATTTTAATTTTGCAGATAGAACCAATCAAATACTTTCGCAGCAAATGAATGAATTCCTGTCAGACCGTTCCAAAGTCTACTTTTGGATTTTGGTTGTAGCCTGTGTGGTCTCGTTATTTCCGTTTTTAGGAGAGACACTTTTCAATACGCGTGGTGAACCTCGCGAGGCTGTAGTAGCTCTCTCCATGTTGCAAGACGGGAATTGGGTACTTCCGGTCAATAACGGGGTGGATATGGCTTACAAGCCTCCTTTCTTTCATTGGATTTTGGCCGCAATCTCAACGGTAGCTGGTGGTGTCAGCGAGTTTACCTCGCGCATGCCTTCAGCATTAGCCCTCAGTTTTATGGTACTTGCGGGTTATGTTTTCTATGCACGGCGTAAGAGTGCAGAAGTTGCATTCCTCATGGGGCTCATTACACTGACCAACTTTGAGGTTCATCGGGCGGGAGTAGCTTGCCGGGTCGACATGGTGCTCACATTGATGATGGTGCTTGCACTCTATCAGTTATATTGTTGGGTTTCTCGTGGCATGCGTGGTTTACCCTGGTTGGGAATATTGGCCTTAAGCGGTGCATTCTTGTCAAAGGGTCCCGTCGGAACAGCATTACCTTGTTTGGTTGTGGCCGTATTTGCCTTATTGCGCGGGCATGGTTTTTTACATGTTGCAGGCCGCTTTGCAGTTGTTGGTTTACTCTCGTGTATATTACCCCTGTTGTGGTACATAGCAGCCTGGCAGCAGGGCGGACAACGTTTCCTCGACCTTATTTACGAAGAAAATGTACTCCGCCTCTTGGGTAAGATGAGCTATGCCAGCCACGTCAATCCTTGGCATTACAATGTGGTAACGATTATAAGCGGTTTTGTGCCTTATACGCTATTAGTACTTTTTTCGCTCTTTGTACTCAACTACCGGAACTTGTTGCCCTTGTCGCAAGCATGGGAGCGCATCAAGAGTACCTTCCGACAAATGGACGAAGTTCGGCTCTTCACCCTCTTGAGTTTTGCAATTATTTTTGTATTCTATTGCATTCCCAAGAGCAAGCGTAGCGTTTATCTGTTGCCTGTTTATCCCTTTCTGGCTTATTTTCTGGCCGAATACATGCTTTGGTTGCGCCATAGTCACCGCAAGGTACTCTCGGCTTTTGGCTGGACCATAGCAACGCTGTGCATGTTGTTGCCTTTAGCCTTTATGGCTGTGCGCCTCAACCTCGTGCCCGAAAGTTTGTTTGCCGGAAAACATGCACCTCAAAATATAGCGATGCTTACAGCGCTGCGCACAGCCCCTGTCGGTTTATGCGAGGCATTGTTGTTTGTACTTCCTCCGGCAGCAGCAATCGCTTATATTTACCTTCGCAAGCGTCCTCAAAGTGTGCTTTATGCGCCTGTAGTTTGTGTCTTTTCTGTATTTCTGTCGCTCGATGGGCTGTATCAGCCCTTAGTACTCAATACCAAGAGCGACAAGCCTATGGCCATGCAGATAGCTCGCTATGTGCCCGAAGGCCGAGTCTACTCCTATCGTAAGGATGTAGTTGCAGGCAATCCGCTCCACCCCTTTACCATCAACTATTATTTGGGCGACCGTGTAGTACCCTTTACCGCCTTTATGCCCGAGTCGGGCTATTTAATTGTAGGCGACAATGATATTGAGGCTTTCCGCGAGCGTTATCCGCAGTACCGCGTAAGCGAGGTAATCGACTTCAATCATCGCAGTTGCGACGACCGCCGCATGCTTCACTTTTATCAATTTGCCAAGCAATGAAATCAGCTCACAAGTTGGCCGAGCTATTCCGCTTTTGTTTAGTTGGCGGCTTTGCCACATTGTTGCATTATGCGATTTATCGTCTTTTAGATTGTAGCTTTTCGGCCAATGTGGCCTATGCTGCAGGCTATGTGTTGAGTTTTCTGGTCAACTTTTACCTAACGGCCTATTTCACATTTGGTACATCGCCCTCATGGGCCAAATTTTTAGGTATGAGTGGAGCGCATTTGGTCAACTTTCTGTTGCATATGGGGTTGTTCAATCTGTTTTTATGGATGGGGATTCCCAAACCCTATGCACCATTTCCGGTTTTTGCTATTGCCATACCTATTAACTTTTTGCTGGTACGTTACGTCTTTAAAAAGAGATTATGAAATTCGTAGTTGTAGTTCCATGTTATAATGAAGAGGCTGTGTTGTCCGAAACAACGCAGCGGCTTTCAGCAGTGTTGGACAACTTAAAGTCTGCTGCAATGATTGATGAAGCTCAGATACTTTATGTAGATGATGGCAGCAAAGATTGCACTTGGCAGCTGATAACTGAGTTCTCTGTTGCCAACCCCTACGTAGCAGGCTTGAAGCTGGCTCACAATGTGGGGCATCAGCAAGCCTTGTGGGCTGGTTTGGAGTGGGCTGCAGCACATGCCGATGCAGCAGTATCAATAGATGCCGACTTACAGGACGATGTGAACGTCATCAAACAGATGGTTGCCTATTACCTCAAGGGCATTGACGTGGTTTATGGTGTACGAAAGGAGCGCAAAACCGACACATTCTTTAAACGTTCTACGGCTCTTGCCTTTTACCGTGTGATGCAGACAATGGGCAGTGGTGTTGTTTATAATCATGCAGATTTCCGACTGATGAGCCGTCGTGCCCTCCAGGCTTTAATGGCATTTCCTGAGCGCAACCTCTTTCTGCGTGGCATGGTAGCCTCTTTGGGTTATCCGTCGGCCATGGTTTATTACGATCGTACGGAGCGTTTTGCAGGTGAATCGAAGTACCCCCTTCGCAAGATGGTTGCTTTTGCTCTCGATGGCATCACCTCCTTTTCAATCCGTCCCTTGCAGTATATCAGTTTGCTCGGATTAGTGTTTCTCTTTATCTCGCTATGTGCCATTGTTTATGGAGTTGTAGCCTATTGCGAAGGAAAGGCCATTCCCGGCTGGACCTCCCAACTCGTGTCGATATGGTTTATTGGAGGAGCCATTTTGGTAGCTTGTGGCATTATCGGAGAGTATGCAGGCAAAATCTATGTCGAGGTAAAGCGCCGGCCGCGCTATTTTATTGAGGATACCAAGGGTATCGACAAATAACACAATTTCTTAACTCCTTAGAATAAACATATGAAATACCGATTCTTAGCAACCGTATGTTGTTTGGCCAGTGTAGTGGCGCAGGCACAGAACAATGTGGTGTGGTTCGACGAGCCAACTTCGCTTAAAGGCCAGCAGTGCTGGTGGGGTGGACATCCCGAAAAGTACAACAAGCAACACAAACCCGTTAATGCTGGCGAAGGTGCCGAAAATGCCGATCACGAGTGGGAATACCGCTCTTTGCCCTTAGGCAATGGCAGCATTGGTTGTAACGTTATGGGTTCGGTAGCCACAGAGCGCTATACCCTAAACGAAAAAACTTTGTGGCGCGGAGGCCCCAATACAGCAAAAGGTCCGGCCGACTACTGGAATCAAAATAAAGAGTCGGCACATGTGCTTAAGGACATCCGTCAGGCTTTTCTTGATGGTGACCTTGAAAAGGCCGAATCGCTCACCTCGAACAACTTTAACAGCAATGTGCCCTACGAAGCACTTGCAGAGCCTCAATTTCGCTTTGGTTCGTACACTACCATGGGCGAGTTGACCCTCGAAACAGACATTAATCCAGATGGCGTGACCAACTACCGCCGGGCACTTGCAGTCGATTCTGCTTATGCCTCAGTGAGCTTTAAGGCTGCAAACGGGGTGAGCTATGAACGCCGCACTTTTGTTTCGTATCCAGCCAATGTAATGGCTGTGCGCCTTACAGCTTCGCAAAAAGGCTGTCAGAATTTAACCATACGTTATGCTCCTAATCCATTAGGAGAGGGTGCGTTTGCTCCCGATGGCAAAAGTGGCATGTGTTATGTAGGCCGCCTCGACAATAACAAAATGGAATATGCCGTGCGCATACGTGTATTGGCCTCTAAAGGAAAGGTAAACTATACCGATAATGCCATTCAGGTTAAAGGAGCCGACGAAGTAACGATTCTGCTGGTAGCCGATACCGACTATGCGCCCAACTACAACCCCGACTTTAACGACCCTAAGGCTTATGTTGGTGTTGATCCAAAGCAAACAACTGCGGCATGGATGGCAAAAGCAGCAAAGAAAAAATTTGACAAACTCTTTAAAGAGCATTACAATGATTATGCTGCCTTGTACAACCGTGTGAGTCTGACCCTCGATGGTCCTGCTTCAACAAAGCCTACCAATCAGCGTCTGGCCGATTATCGCAAGGGTGTTAAAGACCAAGGCCTTGAAAGTTTGTACTACCAGTACGGCCGTTATCTGCTCATAGCTTCATCGCGTCCGGGTAACCTGCCTGCTAACTTGCAGGGCATTTGGCATAACAATGTCGATGGCCCGTGGCGTGTAGATTATCACAACAACATCAATCTGCAAATGAATTACTGGCCTGCACTTTCGACTAACCTGGCCGAATGTGCACAGCCTCTGACCGATTTTATCCGATTGCTCGAAAAGCCCGGCGAACGTACGGCCAAGGCCTATTGGGGTGCAAGAGGATGGGCTGCCGGCATCTCAGCCAATATTTTTGGCTTTACAGGTCCTTTGTCGAGCACCATGATGTCGTGGAACTATAATCCTGTAGCAGCATCGTGGCTGGCCACCCACTTGTGGGATTATTATGATTATACACGCGACATAAACTTTCTGCAGCAAACCGGCTATCCTTTAATGAAGGGGTGTGCTTTGTTTTGCGAAGACTTTTTATGGCGCAAACCTAATGGTGTGCTGACGGCTGCTCCTTCAACCTCGCCCGAGCATGGACCGGTAGACGAGGGTACAACCTTTACGCATGCTGTAATACGCGAAATATTGCTTAACTGCATCGATGCAGCAAAGGCTCTCAATACCGATGCCGAAGATGTGGCCCGCTGGCAAAAGGTATTGGCCGATTTGGCACCCTATCAGATTGGCCGCTATGGCCAGTTATTGGAGTGGAGCCGCGATATTGACGACCCCAAAGATAACCACCGGCATGTGAACCACTTGTTTGGACTCCATCCCGGACATACTATTTCGCCTTATACTACTCCTGAACTGGCTAAGGCAGCCCGTGTAGTGCTTGAACACCGTGGTGATGGTGCTACTGGCTGGAGTATGGGATGGAAACTTAATCAGTGGGCGCGTCTGCACGATGGCAATCACTCTTATGTGCTCTATGGCAACTTGTTGAAAAACGGTACGGCCGACAATTTGTGGGATATCCACCCTCCCTTCCAGATTGATGGTAACTTTGGTGGTACAGCCGGTGTTACCGAAATGCTTATGCAGTGTCATACAGGTGTGATTGACTTATTGCCCTCTCTGCCCGATGCCTGGGCTAAGGGATGCATCAAAGGACTCCGTGCCCGAGGCAACTATGGTGTAGACATTACCTGGAATCAGGGTAAGTTGGTTGAAGCACGCATAGCTGCTAACCGCCAGGACAATTGCCGTGTGCGCTATGGAGAGCAAACTGTGGAGTTCCCCGTAGTAAAAGGAAAAGTCTATACAATAGTGCTAAAGCAAAACCAGTTGGTAGTTCTTCCTTGATGTGTTTTTTTAAAAAGCGGTATACCGAACTTATAAAAACAGGAATAGTATAATTTCAGAATCCATTCTGTCGGTTCGTTCGAACGGGCAGAATGGATTTTTTGATTATTGCTGTCCGGTAAACATGTTTAACTGGCTATTCTGAGTGATTTTATACATTGACAAGCCCCCTACATGAATAATCATTTTGGCTGTCCGATAAAATATGTTCTCCTTTTATAGGGTATATATGGATGAGGATGCTGTATTTGCCCAAATTAATCAACTCTAATGGTTTTGAATGTGCCAATGAAGCTCCTACACATTCGATTTATCGGCTGTCCGAGAAAATTAAAATATCAATTGGGACATAAAAGTTTTACCGGACACCAATATTTTTTGATTGAATTGTGGCTGTAATAAGTTCGGCCGGCAGGTATACAACTTGTTTTGGCCACTTGTGGTAAGTGTTTAAACTGCGTTTTACGAAGTTTTTGGGCCGTTCGGGCTCCTTGCAGATTAATTGGGCAAATAAGTAGCAGTTCGTGCTGATAATCGTAGTATTGGCCAAAGCTTTTTTAGGAGGGTAAGTATTGTTGCCAATGTTAGTTAGAGTGTTTTTTGCTTTACAATTTTAGGTAAGCGGATGTAAAGCAAACTGCACACTCTGTAAAGAAGTATGCACCGGATTTTAATTGGTTGAGGCTGTGCTTTTGGCGGATTTAGTATTGAGGCATACTTGCTTGCATCTGTTTTAGTGTAGATGTTAGTATCAGGCAGGCTAAAGCCCCGTATGGGACAAAAAATCCTATGAGCATGCCAAACTTATGCTCATAGGATAATATACAGAACTTAAAGTTCTTTGATAGCATTGCCCAACGGCAATCTAATTGAAAAGGCTGGATAATTTGTAAAACTCAGGTACTAAGTTCTGTGTCTGTAGCCAGAGTTTCATGAGTATGTCAGACAATCATCAGCAGCTGTGTCAGGAATTGCAGTAGGAGGCATATTGTTGTAACAATTCCTGTTTATGCAACTTGATGATGTACCAGCCTAAAAATCGGTTAGCGATAGCAAATTTAGGTAATGTCCGTATTAAAAACTTGTCTTTTTTTGTCGTATTTTATAAAGGTATATCGGTGTGTAATTTTATAGTTTACAAAAACTACAAAAAACAGCCGTATTCATCGCAAGATTTTAATTTTTAATTTTATGGCTGGAGTAATTTGTGTCAAGTATATGTGAAAATTGTTTTCAAGGTTTTTCAGTGTATGAAAACCTGTCATCAACCCTCAAAATTCAGCTGATTTGTTTTTTAAATTGAGTAGGAGTAATACCGGTTATGCGTTTAAAGGTTTTGCAAAAAGTTGCAGCACTCGAAAAGCCCGTGTAAATGGCAATATCGTTGAAAGTACGGTTCTTGTCTTCAAGAATCATGCGCTTAGCCTCTTCAATACGTAGTGTATTGATGTATTGGTTAAAGTTGATACCCTTTACGGTATTGAGATAATCGGAAAGCAGGCGAGGTTTAACCTTGAGCATTTCGGCCACTTGCAGTACATTGATGTCATCTCGCAGGTAGTATTTGTTGGTGTCCAGCCTCCATTGTTGCAACCGCATATCCAGTTCGTTCGAAAAAGCATGCTGTATGGGGGAGTTGGCAGCAAGTAAGTTTGAGTCGGATGGCAGAGAACTGTTTAAATCTGCCATATAGTTTGTAGCAGGAACCGTTTCGACCTGCAGGTCAATGTCGTCGATAGCATCCAGTGCAGGTTCAATCCAAAAATAGCGCTGGTTGTAGCGGATAAAAACAAAAGTGACGTAAACAAAGAAGCATGTTTTGCCGATAATCGTAATGGCATGCCCCAGTGCTGCATCTGAATAAAATTGCAGTCCAATGTAGCTGCCGGTATGCAATATGAGCATGATTATGAAAGCAAAATAGATAACCGCTACACTTGATAAAATGTTGGCCGATATGATATCGTGAAAGCCAAAATAGCAGTTAATCTGTCGGCGGTACTTTTGCAGACTGTAAAATACGGCAATAACACTGCCTATGGCATTGATGAAAAAGACAATAAGCGACATGTTTATCAAAGCCAGTCCGTTAAAGTCTGTCATCATAGCATTTAAACTCGCCGGCCAGTCGCCATAGTTTTCTATATGCCAGATAGATGCTGAAAGGTTATAAAACAAAAAGCAGACCGAGGGGATAAAACCGGCAATTAGCAGCAGTTTAGCATGGTATTTGCGGTGAAAGAGTATGAGCCCAGCTGTAGAAATAAAGAAAATCTCGATTGATACGATAGGAATAGCCAGCAATGCGTGAGAGAGCATGCTAAAGTCGCCAAAACGTAGGGCAAGCAAGGAGCATCCGTGTAAAAGCGCATCAATAAAGAAAACCCCCGACATGATAAGGCAGGCCGAAGTAAAAATGCGTGACTTTTTATATGAAGCACCTGCTATAGCCCAAAGCATCAGACATAGCGTAAACGTAATGCAGCAAGCAGGCAAGAATATGAATACGGAGTGAGGCATGAAAATAGCGGTTTGAAGAATGAAAAATAGCCAATAAAAGTGCAAAGTAACAGATTTTGTTGAATTTACGAGTCTTCGATAGCCTATTTTAGTAGATGTTTTAGTTGATTTTAGTCTGTTAAAAGAATATAGACTTTGGGGGCATACCTTAAAGTAAAAGCGTAAATAAGCAGGCTTAAAGGCTTGAATCATCTGGATACGTCCTGTTGTAATCCAGGCAATCAGTTTGCATTTTATACACATCTCCAACCAAGTGTTGTACATAATATAGGTATCGCACAAGCATAATCAAATCAGCTAGAAACGCCTTGTAAACGAAAAACTCAGGCTTTTCTTTTGTCTTTCAAACGCCTTGCCGTAACTTTGTGGGTCGAAATCAAGATAAAAACAAGCTATGAGTTTACAATGTGGCATTGTGGGACTTCCGAATGTGGGAAAGTCCACCCTGTTCAACTGCCTGAGTAATGCCAAGGCACAGTCAGCAAATTTTCCTTTTTGTACCATCGAACCAAATGTGGGTGTAATCACCGTACCCGATGAGCGCTTGAGCAAATTAGCCGAGTTAGTGCATCCCGGACGCATTGTGCCCACAACAGTCGAGATTGTGGACATTGCAGGACTCGTAAAAGGTGCTTCGAAAGGCGAAGGACTCGGTAATCAGTTTTTGGGTAATATTCGTGAAACCGATGCCATTATCCATGTGCTCCGCTGCTTTGACGATGGCAATGTGGTTCATGTAGACGGTAGCGTAGATCCGGTTCGCGACAAAGAAATTATCGATACCGAACTCCAACTCAAGGATTTGGAAACGGTGGAGAACCGCATTAAACGCGTAGAAAAGATTGCTCAGGTAGGAGGCGACAAAAATGCCAAGGTGGAGTATGATGTGCTGTTGGCTTATCGCGAAGCACTGTTGCAAGGAAAAAGTGCCCGTAGTATACAGTTTGAAAGTAAAGAAGAGCAAAAGGCAGCAAAAGGCCTCTTTCTGCTTACTTCGAAGCCTGTGCTTTATGTGTGCAACGTAGACGAAGCTTCGGCTGCAACCGGAAATGCCTATGTTGAACGCGTGAAAGAAGCAGTTAAGGACGAACATGCCGAAGTATTGGTTCTCGCAGCGCAAACCGAGGCTGACATTGCAGAACTTGATACCTACGAAGAGCGTCAGATGTTTTTGCAGGATGTAGGCCTCGAAGAGAGTGGCTGCAACCGTTTGATTAAAGCAGCTTATAAAATGCTGGAACTCGAAACCTTTATTACTGCCGGCGAAATGGAAGTAAAGGCATGGACTTATCGCCGCGGCTGGAAAGCACCGCAGTGTGCTGGTGTTATCCATACCGACTTTGAAAAAGGATTTATCCGCGCAGAAGTTATCAAGTACGACGACTATGTACGTCTTGGTTCAGAGTCGGCAGTACGCGATGCCGGACTCCTTCATGTAGAAGGAAAGGAATATGTTGTGCAAGATGGCGACATTATGCACTTCCGCTTTAATGTATAACGGGGGAATGCTATGGTAATTTGGGATCCTTCGGTAGTAGCGTTTTCACTTGGTGGGGTTGAGGTACGCTGGTATTCCTTATGTTGGTGCATCGGGCTGGCTGCGGCTTATTATATAATGTATAAACTCTATAAGCAGCAGCAAATACCTCAGGAAAAGTTCGACCCACTCTTTCTTTATTGCTTTATAGGCATTTTGGTGGGGGCGCGTTTAGGACACTGCCTTTTCTATGAGGCATCCTACTTTTTGAGCCATCCGTTAGAGATGCTGTTGCCTGTGCGCCAGTTGCCTGATGGTAGTTGGAAGTTTACAGGCTATGCAGGTTTAGCTTCGCATGGCGGAACGCTCGGACTTATAATTGCCTTATGGCTATATGTGCGTAAGTATCAGGTAAATCTGATGCGTGTGCTCGACAATATAGCTATAGCAACCCCTATTTGCGCCTGCTTCATCCGGTTAGGTAATTTGATGAATTCCGAAATCGTAGGTAAGTATACCCAATCGGATTTTGGTTTCGTTTTTGTGCACAATGGCGATAGCTTGCCACGCCATCCAGGACAACTCTATGAGGCCATCGCCTATTTGGTGTTCTTTGTAGTGGGACTGCTGTTGTATAAAGCGTATAAAAATAAGGTTGGAACCGGGTTCTTTTTTGGTTTTTGCCTAACCTCTATCTTTGCCTTCCGCTTTGTTGTAGAATACTTTAAGGAAGTGCAGGAGCCCTGGGAACTATCGATGCAGCAGCTCATCTATATGAATCAAGGACAGTTGCTAAGCATCCCGTTTATTGCATTAGGACTTTATTGCTTGTGCGGTGGCAAACTTTGTCGCCGATTAGGCGAATAGTTAAAATAAAGTGCGAAAATTAGTAGAATAGCTAAAAACTGCAACATCCGGCCCCCTTAAAATCATCGATTTTGTGCTTGTTTTGCGTCTTAGCTTGCGAATCTTTAAGTATTATATTAAAAAAAGATGATTCCGCTAACTATTTTCCATTTTAATACGTATCTTTGCTCCGCACATTGAGGCTACCAAAATCCTGGTGTGTGCAGCACTATGCAAAACCAATAAAACATATTTCATATGCAAACTAAATTTTATTTCTCATTGGCAATGGCCGGTACTCTTGTACTTAGCTCTTGCAACAAGCTGGGTGAACTCTCAGCAGACAATTTTCAGGTAACTCCGTCGCCCATGGAGGCAGTAGGAGGCAAGGTGCCTGTTACGATTGACGGCCGCTTCCCTGAGAAGTATATGAAGAAGAAGGCTGTAGTTACTGTAACTCCCGAAGTTCGCTATGCAGGTGGTAAGGCTGTAGGCCAGAGCGCCACTTTCCAGGGCGAGAAAGTTCAGGGTAACGACCAGGAGATTTCTTACAAGCTCGGTGGTAACTACACGATGAAGAACCTCTTTACCTATGTACCTCAGATGCATGAGAGCGAGCTCTATCTTACATTCCAGGCTCGTGTGGGTAAAAAGACTGTCGAAGTTCCCGCTGTAAAGGTTGCAGATGGTGTGGTTTCTACTTCAACTTTGATTGCTCAGACTGCAGGCTCAAGCAACAGTGCAGAGGCTGCTGATGCATATCAGTACGCCATCAAGCAAACCAAGCAAGCCCAGATTAAGTATCTTATCAATCAGGCCAATGTCCGTAATAGCGAACTCGAGAGCACTTCGGTGCAGGATTTCGTAAAGACACTCCGCGATATCAAGGCTGACCAAAAGGGCTATATGCTTGAGAATATCGAGATTTCAGCATATGCATCTCCCGAAGGTTCACTCAAGTTCAATACGCAGCTTGCTGAGAAGCGTCAGAAGTCTTCTTCGAACTATGTAAACAAGGAACTGAAGGCCAACAAGCTTTCGGCTAATATAGACGAGAAATATACTGCTGAGGACTGGGAAGGCTTCCAGGAGTTGGTACAGGCTTCGAACATCCAGGATAAGGATGTTATTCTCCGTGTGCTCTCAATGTATCCCGATCCCGAGGAGCGTGAAAAGCAAATTCGCAGCCTCTCTGCCGGTTTCAATGAACTTGCTGACGAAATTCTTCCTGAGTTGCGTCGTGCCCGTATGACTATCAACTACAACCTCATTGGCCGTACCGACGATGAAATCAAGAATCAGTACAAGAGCGATGCTTCAAAACTTTCTGTTGAGGAGTTGCTCTATGCAGCTACTTTGACTGAGGATGCCAATGCTAAGAAGGACATCTACACTACAGCTACTGAGCAGTATCCTGCCGATTACCGTGCTTACAACAACCTTGCAGCCCTTTCTTTGAAGGAAGGCAATATCACTGCTGCCAAGAATTACCTTGCTCAAGCAGCTTCGAAGAATGCCGATGCTCCTGAGGTAAATGCAAACCGTGCTCTTGTTGCTGTAGCTGAAGGCAATCTGGAAGAAGCTCAGAACTACCTTTCTAAGGCTAGCGCAGCCAAGAACTACAATGAGGTTGTTGGTAACCTTCAGATTGCTGAGGGTAACTACGCACAAGCTGCTCAGAATCTCCAGGGCGTGAAGACCAACTCTGCTGCTTTGGCTCACATCCTCAACAAGGACTATAGCAGTGCTTCTGCATCGCTTAACGGTGTAGCTCAGCCCAACGCTATGACAAGCTACCTCAAGGCTATTGTAGCTGCCCGTACCAACCAGAATGCTGCAGTAGTTTCTAACCTCAAGGATGCTTTTGCTAAGGATTCAAGCCTCAAGCAGCGTGCTGCAAAGGATCTCGAATTCCGCGCTCTTTTCAACGATGCTGCTTTCCAGAATGTGGTAAAGTAAGCTGTTTATAGCGTGACATTAGAAGGAGAATGAAGAACGCCCAATGGTTGGGTGTTCTGCATTCTCCTTTATAAGTTTATTCGCATGCTTTTTGTGCGAATATTGATATGCAACAATATTTGCATTCATATCGATGCAGATATATCTGTACACGATTTGTCGTTACTCCCTATGCGATTAGCGTTTAGTATGTAAGTCAGCCTGCCATAGCATTGTATGTCATGTGCAGTTTTCTATACGCTAATCTATTGTTACTGCTTATGAAAAGATTTAACCTTCTTCCGCTGTTGTTATTAGCAGCGTTGATATTTTCAGCGTGTGGACCAGGAAAGGACCGGGCACGCTTTGAAGGCAAATTGGAGAATATAGCCAACGCCGAGTTTTATGTATATAGCGAGGATGGAGCCTTTGAAGGTGTCGATACCATCCGTATTGAGGATGGTCGTTTTACGTATGAGCGTAAACTCACCGAGCCGACACTTTTGACTTTGCTTTATCCCAATTATACGCAGACCTATGTGGTTGTAGAGCCTGGAAAAACGGTTAAAATGAAAGGAGATGCAGCCAAGTTGGGTGAAGCTAAAATTTCAGGAACCGAGCAAAACGAAATGCTGACTGAGTTTAGAGAGGCCAATGTAAGCGGTCCGGCAAGTAATCATAAGTTAGCTGCAGCCCAATTTATACGCACCAATCCGCAGACTCTAGCAGCTGTAGCTATATATCGCAGATATTTCGCTTCGCAAAAGCAGCCCGATGTGCAGTTGGCGCTGCAGTTGCTCGATGTGCTCAAGCAGGCACAGCCTAACAGCCGCTCGGTGATGTATATTGAGAATTTTTACCGCCCCATCTTCGAAAATGGGGTAGGGCAAGTCTTGCCCGATTTCGAAGCAGAAACACTTGACGGACGTAAAGTGTCGCGTGCAGACTATCAAGGCAAACAGTTAGTATTGGTATGTTTGGGAACCTGGCAGAACGAGAGCCGTAAGTTTATGCAAGACATAACGAATAAAATTAAGCAAGCAAAAGGAAAGTGGGAATGTCTGATTGTTTCAATGGATGTAGACCGCCAGGTGCTGCGCGATCGCATCAAGTCTGATACACTTACTTATCCCGTAATTTGCGACCGCAAGGCTTTTGAGTCGCCGTTGGTTCAAAAGTTAGGACTCCATTATGTGCCCTCTTGTATGCTTGTAGGTTCAAACGGAAAAATCATTCAGCGCGATGTCACCAAGGCTGAGGAAGCACGCATACACTAATTCGTGTTCTTAGCTGTGTGCATCAACCTCTTTTGCGTCCGGTAATTTTAATTCAGCTCAATAGCTATGTTGGTAAAAATCAATACTTCGGCAGTTAATGGGCTTTCGGCAATGCCCGTATTTCTTGAAGTGCAACATACCCCCCTTACCAGTCAGGAGATACAGGGAACCTTCATTATGGTTGGACTTCCCGACAGTGCAGTGCGCGAAAGTCGTTTGCGTGTTGAGAGTGCCTTGCAATCGTGCGGTATCAATTTGCCGGGACGAATGCGTTATAGCATCAACTTTGCACCAGCCGATGTACGCAAGGAGGGTTCTGGTTACGACTTACCTTTAGCCATTGGCATACTGGCATCGTTGGAAAAATTAAAGTCCGACCGCCTGGACCGTTTCGTGTTTGTAGGTGAGTTAGGTTTCGACGGTTCTGTACGTCCGGTTAAGGGAGCGCTTTCCATAGCTATTAAGGCGAGGGCTCAAGGCTTTGAAGGATTGATTGTACCCATGCAGAATGTACGTGAGGCAGCCGTGGTTAATCGTCTTAAAGTATACGGAGCCGAAAACCTCCAGCAGGTCATCAACTTTATGAATGGCGGTGCTGAGATGGAACCCACCGTAATCAACACGCGCGAGGAGTTTTTTGCAGCCCAGTTACATAGTACATTGGATTTTGCCGATGTAAAAGGTCAAGAGAGTGTCAAGCGAGCCTTCGAAGTTGCAGCAGCCGGCGGACATAACATCATGTTGGTTGGTTCGCCCGGTTGTGGAAAGAGTATGATGGCCAAGCGCATACCTTCGATTTTGCCACAGCTCACTTTGTCGGAGAGTCTTGAAACGACCCAAATACACTCCATAGCCGGTAAGTTGGGCACTCAAACTTCGCTTATTGCGCAGCGCCCCTTTCGGTCACCTCATCACACAATTTCGGATGTAGCACTGATTGGCGGAGGCAACACTTGCCAGCCAGGTGAAATAAGTTTGGCCCACAACGGGGTATTGTTTCTCGACGAACTTCCAGAGTTTTCGCGAACAGCCCTCGAAACGTTGCGACAGCCTCTTGAAGACCGCGAAATTACCATCTCTCGTGCTAAGTATACAGCTACTTTGCCCTGTTCGTTTATGCTTGTAGCATCGATGAATCCCTGTCCTTGCGGCTACTATAACCACCCTTCGCACCCGTGCCATTGCACGCCCGCGCAGATTGTGAAGTATATGAACAAAATATCCGGTCCGCTACTCGACCGTATTGATATACAAATTGAGGTTACTCCGGTTTCGGTTGCCGATTTAGCCCATGCTCCAAGTGGTGAGAGCAGTGCACAAATTCGTGCCCGTGTTGAGGCTGCCCGTGCTTTGCAAACAGCCCGTTATCAAGAGTGTCCTGGCATACATTGCAACGCTCAAATGACTCGCGGCCTGTTGGAAAAATATGCACATTTGGATGCAGAAGGTCAGGAAACACTGATACGTGCCATGAAGCGCCTTAATCTTTCGGCCCGTGCCTACGACCGCATTCTTAAAGTGGCCCGTACCATAGCCGATCTTGAAGCTTCGGCCGATGTGAAGAGCCAGTATATCAAGGAGGCCATAAACTATCGCAGTCTTGACCGCGGAGACTGGGGACAGTAGCGTTTTAAAGGTTTCTTTCATCCTTCATGCAAGATTTGTTGTTGTACTGCCTGCATACCATTTGGCCAGTATGTTTGTTTTAGCATCAATAGCTTGTAAAATCTTTATTTATCAATGATTCAGAAAATCGTTTTCTTCCTTTTTACCCTCTGTGCGGCATGTATGGCCTCAGCGCAGACCACCCTGTTTCATACTGGCGACGATACCGGTTCGCCCTACCGCATCCCGGCCATTGCCAAGGCCGTAAACGGCAACCTTATTGCGCTTTCTGACTGGCGCCCTTGTGGCAAGGATATCGGGTTTGGACGTGTCGATATAGTGGGCCGCATCAGTACCGACAACGGAGCAACTTGGAGCAATGCCTTTAAAGTGCTCGAGGGTAGTGGTCAGGGGGCAGATGCCGGTTATGGCGATGCCTGTCTGGTAGCAGACAGCAAGCGCAATGAACTGTTACTGGTGTGCGTGTCGGGCAATGTGCCCTATTGGCAGAGCAGTCCTAAAAATCGTCAGCGCATGGTTACCCTGCATGCGCGTTATAACAAAAAGACAAGGCAATGGGTTTGGGACAACCAAGTGGCCGACATTACTGCAATGGTATACGACACTGTGCTGAAGGGAAATGTTGACGGACTATTTATGGGGTCGGGGCGCATTTGCCAGAGTCGCCAGGTGAAAGTGGGCAAGTATCATCGTTTATATGCCTCTTTGTGTACGCTCAAAGGAAACTTTGTAATCTATTCTGACGATTTCGGGCGTACCTGGGGCCTTTTGGGCGATTGCACCCAAAGTTGTGCACCTAAAGGCGATGAGCCTAAATGCGAAGAACTGCCCGACGGAAGCGTGTTGCTGAGTTCGCGTAAAGAGGGTGGACGCTATTATAATGTATATACCTATACCGATGTAAAGCAGGCACAAGGTAAGTGGGCCGAAGTGGTTGATTCGCGCCAGATGCCGGGTGGAATCAGCAACCAGGGCACACCCTGTAATGGCGAGGTGCTCATACTCCCCGTCCGTCGCACAGCCGATGGCCATCAAACGATGTTGGCTCTTCAGAGTTTGCCTGCAGGTCCCCAGCGTTCGCACGTTACCATTTATTATAAGGAACTCACTACTCCCGAAACCTACAGCACACCAGAGCGTTTTGCTTCGCACTGGAATGGAGCATACCAGGTAACCGATAAACTCTCGGCATACAGCACCATGATTCAGCAGGCCGATGGCCGTATAGCCTTTTTTTATGAGGAGGAGCCGGGAGAGTATCAAATGGTTTATCGGGCAATCGATTTGAAAACCCTTACTCAAGGACAGTTCGAGGCCCGTTGACCAGGCAGTGCGTTCTGTTTGATTGGAAGTTTTGAGTGTAGAATGCGCTACACAGCGTGGAAAAATTTTTGCACCCCTTGCTGTAAGTTTGCAAGGCTATTTTATATTGGCATTAAATCAAAAGCCCCGAAGGCAGCCTGTATGCAGGTGGCCTTCGGGGCTTGAAGTATTCAGTGTATGTGTTTACCATTCGGTTTGTTCGCGTACCTGTTGGTTTTCAACATGCCAGATGTGGCGTGAGGCGATGTTAGGAAAATGCCTTTCGTCGTGACTGACTATTACGAAAGCACAAGTTCCGCATCTTTCGCTCAGCATGTTGTAAAGGTGGTTTCGCGTAGCTTCGTCCAGGTGTGTTTCGGGTTCATCGAGCAGCACCAGGTCTGGTTTCGACACCATGGCTCGTGCCAGGAGTGTACGTTGCCATTGTCCGCCGCTAAGGTCCGAGATGGGGCGTTGCTGCAATTCGGTCAGCTCAAAGCGCTCCAGAGTTTCGGCTAAAAGGGCATAGTGTTCAGTTGTAAATCGTTGCCACATTCGTTTGCGGCATTGCAGTCCTGTTAGAACGATGTCGGCCACTGTGGTCGGAAATTGCCTGTCTATGTGCCGGTATTGCGGCAGATAGCCCGTAACCACTCCTTTTCGCCGCACAATGCGTCCGCGCGTAGGAGCCTGCAGTCCGGCAATGAGTCGGAGCAAAGTTGTTTTGCCACCTCCATTGGGCCCGGTAAGCACAATAAAGTCTTTGGGGTATAGCTTTTTGTTGATGTGGCACAGCACATGGCGTTCGCCGTAGCTTAGGCAAACATCGTCAATCAATAGGAGCGGTTCATTCATGGTTCATTTTTTGAGCAATCAGTCGCATCTGAGCCGGCACGTCGTAATCGAGCGGATTGATTATAACCTTTTGGGCATTAATACTCTCAGCCAGCCGTTGTGCCGCCCGTCCGGTATGTTCTTTCGATATAAAAACAACGCTGACCTTCTCGGCTTTGCATTGGTTTACAAGTAGTTTGAGGTGGGCGGCCGAGGGTTCTTTGCCGTCGTGTTCAACTGTCAATTGGTGCAGTCCATAGGTTTTTGCAAAGTAGCCGAGGGCAGGGTGATAGATAGCGAAAGTCCGGTTTTCTATGGGTCGAAGCTTGGTTTTGAGTTCGGCATCGAGTTTCTCCATCTCTTGTCTGAAGGTTTCGAGTCTGTCCTGGTAGTAACTGGTATTGGTCGAATCGATGTTGCAGAGTGTGGAGCAGGTGTTTTCGGCCATTTTTATGAGGTTTCCGGCAGTCATCCAGGTGTGAGGGTCCTGGCTCAGTCCGTGGTGTTGGTGTGAGTGGTCAATGATAGGTTTAATACCGTTTGAAAGACTCACCAGTTGAGTATGGCACACGGTAGCAGCCATTTGGGGCAAGCGGGTGTGTTCAAAGCCTAGCGTACCGGCACAAAAAAGAGCCTGGCTCTCGTTTAGCTCCATCATTTGTTTAGGAGTAGGTTCGTAGGTTTCGGGACTGGCGCCTTGGGGCATCAGTGTAACCACCTGAAACTTGTTGCCGACAACAGCTTCGACCACGTAGCGTAGCGGTTCGATGCTTACGGTGAGTGTTGGGCGCAAGTCGGTGGGCTGCTTGGTGCAGGCGGTTAAAAGTAAAATCAGAATTGGTAGAAGTAGCTTGTTCATAGGTAAGTAGCGTGTCGGGAGTGTTAGGGAATCATGATTTAAATAATCAGGTAGGCGCGCATCAGAACCCAGTATCGTATAAATTTTCCCAGCGTAATGGTTAGCACAGAGTAGGCAAAGTTTACGCGTAAAAAACCCATGGCCACAGTAATGATTTCGCCTGCAACAGGTAGCCAGGAGAGTAGTCCGGCCCATGCTCCGTAGCGTTGAACCCACTTTTTCCCCTTTTCGAGTTTTTCGGGTGGAATGTGTGACCATTGATTTATCCATTCCTCGCGTCCGAGGCGGCCAATACCAAAATTAACCAACGTGCCTAAGGTATTGCCTATAGTTCCCCAAATGAGCAGTTCCACAGGGTCGGCTCCGGCAGCCAGTAGTCCTACCATTACCAGTTCTGAACTGAAAGGTAAAATACTGCCCGAAAGGAAGGCTGAGACAAACATGCCCAAGTTGCCATATTGGATAAGAATTTGAATAAAGGCGTCCATGTTTCAAATCGTTTAGTTTGTAGTGTAGGATATGGTACGGTGTATTTGTGTTCCGGCTTATAGGTTCAGGTAGTTGTAAATGCCCAGAACTATTAGTATCAGGAGCGAAAGATTGAACCAAATGTGAAAGAAACGGCCTTTGGCCAGGGCATAGTAGTGAGCAATGAGAAACGACGAGTTGGCAACTACCAGGCTAAGCAGTTGTTCAAAGTGTTGTGGCAGCAGCAAGAGGCCTGCAACCAGTACAACCTCTTGGGTTGCAATGATGTAGTAAAAAATGCGTGTGCGTATTTTGTCGTTATAGGCCGTTCTGAAAAAGTGTATGAAGGCCAAAAGGGCAAAAAACAAAATGGTGGCAGCTGTTACCCATTCGTGAGAAGTAAGGATGGTGTAGTCGGGTATCACCTGGTTTTTCCACTCCGTTAGGTAACCAAAGGTAGTGTCGAGTTGGTTATTCCATATCCCATATGCCGCCATAACCCAGTAGGGGGTGAGCAGTCCTGTAAGTCCGGCCATCAGGGTGCGTAAGCGCAGGTTGCGAAGCTGGAACAGCATGTTAAAGGTGTACGAAAATGCCAGGAGCAGCATGGGCGGGAAAAGCAGGCTGCCAATACCTGTAAACAGGAAACTATGAAAAATGTAACCCTCGGCCCGGTGTTGCTGATAGGATGCAAAGAGCGTGTAATAGCTCAGCAGGAAGCAAAGTGTTGGCAGCGTGTAGAGTTCGAAGGAGTGGAGCATGGGACACACGGCCATGAGCAACAAAAATGTACTGCTAATCATGCGTGAGCGGATGCGCAGCAAACTGTTGCGGTTGTTTAGTTCCAGAATCAGGTAAGTGGCCAACCCAGTCATGGCCAGGCCCGCCCACAGTAAGCCGTTGCCCATGTCGGGCACCAGCCATGCAACGAGCGTAAGGACTGTCGTTACGGGAAGGGTTAGGGTACCGTTGATGACGCGGTGGCTAAAGGTGTGAGGATACACGGGCAGGATTTTGAAAGGGTGAAACTAACTGAGGCGGAACTGACTCAAGGCAGCAACTTGAAGGTGAGCCTTGAACCAGTTCCGTCAGTATGAATGAGATTGTTATTTAAAGGTCTTGACCGATGTCGGAGCGGAAGTATTTCTTTTCGAATTCGATTTGTCGGGCGCCTTCCATCGATTTGGCCAGCGCTTCGGCCTTGTCCTTGCCATATGAGCTGACGGCAATGACACGTCCACCGACCGTAACCAGTTGACCATCCTTAATGGCGGTGCCTGCATGGAACACAACACTGCCTTCAACCTCGGCCTTTGCAATGGGAAATCCTTTTTCGTAAGCTTCGGGGTAACCACCCGATACGCACATTACGCAAACGGCAGCTCGTTCGTCAAAACATACTTCGTATTCATCAAGGTTGCCTTTGGCAACGCCTTCGAAAAGCTCTACCAAGTCGGTTTTGAGGCGTAGCATAACAGTTTCAGTTTCGGGGTCACCCATGCGGCAGTTGTATTCAATCACCTTGGGCTGTCCGTCGCAGTTGATGAGTCCAAAGAAAATGAAACCTTTGTAGTCAATGCCCTCTGCCACCAGTCCGTCAACGGTGGGGCGAATAATCTCGTCCTCTACCTTTTTCATCCAGGCTTTGTCGGCAAATGGAACGGGCGAAACAGAGCCCATTCCTCCGGTGTTGAGGCCGGTATCGCCCTCGCCAATACGTTTGTAGTCTTTAGCTTCGGGCAGAATTTGGTAGTGCTTGCCGTCGGTAAGTACAAAAACCGAGCATTCAATGCCCGAAAGGAATTCTTCGATCACAACACGGCTCGAAGCATTGCCAAACATGCCTCCCAGCATCTCGCGCAGTTCCTTTTGTGCCTCTTCGAGAGTCGGCAGGATGAGCACTCCTTTGCCGGCGCAGAGTCCGTCGGCCTTGAGTACGTAAGGAGCTTTCAGCGTTTCGAGAAAACGGCATCCTTCTTCAACCTGCGTGCCGTCGAAGGTGGCATAGGCCGCAGTCGGAATGTTGTGGCGCTTCATGAAGCCCTTGGCAAAGTCTTTTGAGCCTTCAAGTACAGCTCCAGCCTTCGACGGACCGATAACGGGAACGTGCTTTACGCGGCTGTCGTTCTGAAAGTAATCGTAGATGCCCTTAACCAGCGGATCTTCGGGGCCGACAATAACCATGTCAACATGTTGTTCGGCCACAAAACGCGCAATTGCATCGAAGTCGTCGGCCTTTATGGCCACGTTTTCGCCAACTTGTGCTGTGCCGGCGTTGCCCGGTGCAATAAAGAGTTTGTCCGTACGCGGACTTTGTGCAATTTTCCATGCCAGCGCGTGTTCGCGGCCACCGCTGCCCAAGAGTAAAAGTCTCATAAGTGTAAATATGTTTGTTTTTGCAGCCAAAGTTACACCAAAACGGGCGTAAGGCAAAGCCTTTTGCCTAAATCTTTGCTCTTAAAGCCCCGCATTCAAGCTGCAAACGTCAACTCTTTGCCTTAAATCTTGCCTTTTAGGCCTTAATAGTTTAGAATGTTTAGCTAATGAATTGCCCGACTAAGTAGAAATCAGTATCTTTGCTTCGCAAGAACGAACAAACAACCGAACCATTTATGAATTTGAAATCAAAAATCGCTGCGTTTATCGCGGTAATGGCTACTTGCTGCCCCTTACTCAGCCTGGCGCAGCATGCAGACTTCCATGTGGTGCCCATGCCCAAGGTGGTAAAGGCCAACCAGGGCGGCAGTTTTAAACTGGATGCGCAAACGCTCATCACTTATCCCAAAACAGACCGTGAATTGCACAAGAGTGCTGAATATTTAGCCCAATATATTAAAGAGCAGACCGGATTGAAACTGCTGGTATCTACCATGCCGGCACAGCGTAACTGCATTCGTCTGACAGCTTCGCTCAAAAATACAAATCCCGAAGCCTATAATATCCGGGTAAACAGCGATATCGTGCTCATTGATGGTGCTTCGGCTGCCGGTGTGTTCTATGGTGTGCAAACCCTCCGTAAGGCTTTGCCCCTTGGTACTACCAGCCAGGTAATTATACCCGGTACCGAGGTCAACGATGAGCCGCGTTTCAGTTATCGTGGTGCCCACCTCGACGTATCGCGCCATTTCGTTACGGTCGATTCTATTCACCGCTTTATCGATATGCTGGCCTTACACAACATTAACCGCTTTCACTGGCACTTGACCGACGATCAGGGCTGGCGTATTGAAATCAAAAAATACCCCTTGCTCACCAAAGTGGGCTCAAAGCGTGACCAAACTGTCATTGGCCACAATTCGGGTAAGTACGATGGCAAGCCCTATGGCGGTTATTACACTCAAAAGCAAATCAAGGAGATTATTAAATATGCTGCCGACCGCTATATCACCATTATCCCCGAAATAGACCTTCCCGGACACATGCAGGCTGCGCTTGCCGCCTATCCTGAACTTGGTTGTACCGGAGGCCCGTACAAAGTGTGGGAGATTTGGGGCGTATCCGACAATGTGCTGTGCGCGGGCAACGACAAAACTTTTGAGTTTATCAACAATGTGCTCGACGAGGTGGTAAAACTCTTTCCCTCTACCTATATTCATGTTGGTGGCGACGAATGTCCTAAAACACAATGGCAAAAATGCTCTAAGTGCCAGGCACGTATTCAGGCCGAGGGCCTGCAAGCCGATGGTAAGCACACTGCCGAAGAGCGCCTGCAGAGCTATGTAATTAAGCGTGCCGAGAATCATCTGAACAAACTTGGCCGTCAGATGATTGGCTGGGACGAAACCCTTGAAGGGGGACTGGCTCCCAATGCAACGGTGATGTCATGGCGCGGCGAGGCCGGCGGTATCGAGGCAGCCAAGCAGAAACACGATGTAATCATGTCGCCCAACACCTATCTCTACTTCGATTATTATCAGACCGATGATACCAAGAATGAGCCCGAAGCCATTGGCGGATTTTTGCCTATCGAGCGTGTTTACAGCTATGAGCCGATGCCTGCTTCGCTTACCCCAGAGGAGCAAAAGTATATTATTGGCGTGCAGGCCAACTGCTGGACAGAGTATATGAAGACCTACCGCCAGGTAGAATACATGGAGTTACCGCGTATGGCAGCCCTTTGCGAAGTTCAGTGGAGTCAGCCCGAACATAAAAACTTTAAGGATTTCATGCAGCGTCTGCCCCGTTTGTTGGACGTTTACCGCCAGCAAAACTACAATTACTCCAAGGTTATTGACAATGTCAAGATGACTTTCGATGTAGACAGCGTTCAGCGTGCCGTTCTCCTGAGTTTCTCTACCTACGATGGTGCTGATGTGCATTACACCCTTGATGGCTCAGAACCTACTGCCTCTTCGCCCAAGTATACAGCCCCTGTGCCTTTAAAGCAAAGTTGCAAAATCCGTGCAGCCGCCTTCCGTCATTCGGGCAAGAGTGTCGAGGCAACCGAAGAACTCTTCTTCAACAAATCAACAGCCTGCCCTATTACGTTGCTCAGCAAGCCCAACCGCGACTATACCTTTAGCGGTGCCAAACTTCTGGTAGACGGCAAACTCAGCGAGTCAACCAATTTCCGTACCGGCCGTTGGATGGGTTTCTCGGGCAATGACCTTGAAGCTGTTATCGACCTGTGCCAACCCACCGATATCTCAAAACTAACGGTTCATACCAGTGTTGAAAAGGGCGACTGGATACTTGATGCACGTGGTCTCGAAATTCAAGGCTCGGACGATGGTGTAAACTTCCGTACATTGGCCAAGGAAGATTACCCGGCTATGAAGGAGTCCGACCCCAACCAGGTTTATAAGCACAGCTTGACTTTTGCTCCTGTCAAAGTTCGCTATGTCAAGGTCATTGTGCGCTCTGAGCATAGCATGCCCGAGTGGCACGGCGGTAAGGGCAAGCCCGGCTTCCTCTTTGTCGATGAACTTCAGGTTAATTGATACCGTCTATAGCATACGGGCTTGGAGCCTGCATCCGAATCGGCCGATTCAGTGGTGCAGGCTCCAACCTTTTTAGTTTTGGGGGCATACAGTAGCCGGCCCCTTTATGTGTGAATGATTTAGCCTTAGGCTATTTGTTGCAGTATTGCCCCAATCAGTATTCAAAACATCCCGAGTCCATCCGGCAGGTATCGTTAAGCCGATACCCCCATACGATACGTTAAAAAGAAAGTAGTATGGGTGCATCCCAAATATTATGTCTACTTTTGCACATTAAACGTTTTGTAGAACGCAAACAATACAACTTATTCCTATACACTAGCTTATAAAACAGCGTTAATCTCTTATGAAACAGTACAAGTTGGTAAACAACCTCTTCGGTTGGCTTGCCTTTGCCATTGCGGCTTTTACCTACTGCATGACGGTAGAGCCCACGGCGAGCTTCTGGGATTGCCCTGAGTTCATCACCACCGCTTACAAGCTGGAGGTGGGCCACCCGCCCGGTGCCCCGTTTTTCATGCTCACGGGTAACTTCTTTACACAGTTTACGAGCGACCCTTCAAAGGTAGCCTTCTGTGTCAACATTATGTCTGCCCTATTGTCGGCGTTGTGTATTCTATTCCTTTTTTGGACGATTACGCACCTGGCGCGTATGTTGCTTACCGACGATGGTAAGGTTACTACCTGGGCTCAGACCATTCTGATTATGGGTTGCGGTATGACCGGTGCCCTGGCCTATACCTGGAGCGATACCTTTTGGTTTTCGGCTGTCGAAGGCGAGGTTTATGCTTACTCGTCAATGTTTACAGCATTGGTATTTTGGTTGATATTAAAATGGGAAGACCATGCCGACGAACCGCATTCCGACCGCTGGCTCATTCTTATCTTCTATCTTACAGGCCTTTCCATTGGTGTACACTTGCTCAACCTGCTTTGCCTTCCGGCCATTGCACTTGTCTATTACTACAAGCGCAATCCCAATGCCAACCTCAAGGGGTCGGTTGTAGCCTTAGGCGTTTCGATGTTGCTGGTAGCAGCCGTACTTTACGGTGTCGTACCCGGCATTGTTAAGGTAGGCGGATGGTTTGAGTGGTTCTTTGTTAACGATTTAGGCATGCCCTTCAATACGGGTATGATTCTCTACATCCTGTTGCTTATAATTGTGGTACTTAGTGCCATTTGGAGCACCACCACCTCAAACCGCAAGCGTACCAATCTGCTTTATGGCCTGAGCGTGGCCCTGCTCGGTATTCCCTTTATGGGACATGGCATGACATCGGCAGTTATAGGCATTGCAGTGTTGATAGCTTTGGGTGTAGTTTTGCAGCTGAAGGGTTCAGATGGTAATTATCTGCTCCGTAAGCGCTTTCTCAACACCTCGCTGCTCTGCATGCTGGTATTGATGATTGGCTACTCCTCGTATGCCATTATCGTGATTCGTTCTACGCAGAACACACCTATGGACCAGAACTCTCCCGAGGATGTATTTACCTTGGGTTCGTACATGAGCCGCGAGCAGTATGGCTCATACCCCTTGCTCAAGGGCGAAGCCTTCTGTTCGCGCAACCAGGCCCTTCAGGCAGGAGCCATTGACCAAATACGCCGCGACCGTACGCAGCGTAAGGAAAAGGCCAGTGCCGATGAGCCCGACCAGTACGAAAATGTAAACGAACCGGTAGGTATCAAATATCCTGGCGGACTCACCATGCTCTTCCCCCGTATGTGGAGTTCAGGCCATACTGACTATTACTATCAGTGGCTGGGCGATATAAAGATGAATAGCGTGACCTTCTCAACTCCCGAAGGCTACGAAGTTCCCGGCGAGATGCCCTCGCAGTTCGACAATCTGCGCTTCTTCCTGTCCTATCAGGTTAACTTTATGTACTGGCGCTACTTTATGTGGAACTTTGCCGGCCGCCAAAATGATATTCAGAGTCAGGGTGAACTGGAGCATGGCAACTGGATAACCGGCATCCCCTTTATTGACAATGCGATGTACGGCGACCAGAGCCTCTTGCCCGATGTGCTCAAGCAGAACAAGGGTCACAATGTGTTCTACTGCCTGCCCCTGTTGCTTGGTTTGTTAGGATTCTTCTGGCAGGCCTTCCGTGGTGATAAGGGCGTGCGCCAGTTCTGGGTAGTGTTCTTCCTCTTCTTCATGACGGGTCTGGCCATTGTGCTCTACCTTAACCAGCCCCCTGCACAACCGCGTGAGCGCGATTATGCCTATGCAGGTTCGTTCTACGCCTTTGCCATTTGGATTGGCTTGGGAGTGGCAGCGCTTGCCCGAGGCCTGGAGTACGTGCTTAAAAACAGAACTGCAGTGGCTGCTATAGCTTCGATTGCAGGCTTGCTCGTACCCTTGCAGATGGTGAGCCAAACCTGGGACGACCACGACCGTTCCGGCCGTTTTGCCTGTCGCGACTTTGGTTTGAACTACCTTAATACCCTGCCTGAAAAGGGTAATCCCATTATCTTTACCAATGGCGATAACGATACCTTCCCGCTGTGGTACAATCAGGAAGTAGAAGGTAGCCGTACCGATGCCCGTGTATGCAACCTCTCGTACTTGCAAACTGACTGGTACACCGACCAGATGCGCCGTCCGGCATACGATTCGCCCGCACTGCCCATCACGTGGGAGCGTTTGTACTACGTTGACAATGGCAAACATACCTTCTATCCCATCTATCCCGAAGGAAAAGCCAAACTCGATGAGCTCAAGCAGCAAAATCCGGCTGTCGATCCCTACGAACTCTCTTATATTCTCGACAATTATGTCAAGAAAACCGAGGGTGGTTACTTCCCTACCGACTCTGTAGTTATTACTGTCGATAAAGAGGCAGTCAAGGCCAGCGGCATGTATTTGCCCTGCCATCCCGACTCCATCCCCGACAAAATGCAGATATCCTTGCGACAAGCTTACGAGAAAGACCGCGGTCTTTATCGTAACGACGTGATGATTTACGAAATGCTGGCCCGCACCAACTGGAAGCGCCCCATGTATATGAGTGTTACCCTCGGCCCGGGCAACTATGCCGGACTTGAAAATTACCTGGTACTCGAGGGTCTTGCCTACCGCATTACGCCGTTTAACTATGGCTTTATGGGTAAGATTGATACCGACTTGATGTATCGTAACATGATGAAGCGCTTTAAGTTTGGCCAGGTCAACACCCCCGGCATCTACCTCGACGAAACGGTAAGCCGCATGTGCAACACCCATCGCCGCATGATGCAGATGCTGGTTGAGGAATACCTGCGCAACGGCGAGAAGCAAAAGGCTCTCCAAGTATTGCGCAAGAGCCGCATGGAGTTGCCTTACAGCACCGTGCCCCTTGCCGATGACGATTCGCGTCTGGCCATGCTGTGGCTCGATGCCGGCGATAAAAAAGAGGCCGCCCTGGTAGCTAAACAGGTGATTGACTACGACCTGCAATATCTAGCCTACCTCAGTTCGCTCGGAGTGGAACGCCTCAATACCTATGCACGCACTGCTTATATGCTTGTGCTGAGCGTGTACGAGGCTGAAGGTGTGCTCAAAGAGTCGGGCGATGCAAACTATCCGGCTTATCGCAAGCGCATTGAAGATGCTGGCAAAACCGAAGCTTTTGCCTTTGGTGCCCAAATCTACATGCAGCAAATTCAGCGCATGCAGCAAGGCAAGTAATTTCTGCTTTTTAACTGACGTGCCTCCTGTCGCACTCCTGCTCCCTTCTGCCATGGAGCAGACCGGGATAGGGGGTACGTCAGTACCTTTTGTTTCAAAACATAATATCAGCCAATTATGATTATCGAACAACCTGCCTGGTTCTTGCGGTGGCTTTATCCCCATGCCCTTTGGCGCATGGACAAGCACGAGCGGGCTGTTTACCTCACCTTCGACGACGGCCCCATACCCGAGGTGACACCCTGGGTGCTCGACGTGCTCGACCACTATGGCATTAAGGCCACCTTCTTTATGGTAGGCGATAACATACGCAAGCATCCCGAGGTGTTCGAAATGGTCAAGGCACGCGGGCACCGCCTGGGTAATCACACTTTCAATCACATAGGAGGTTTGCGTCATGGCATCCGGTCTTATGTGCGCAATGTAGACAAGGCCAATGTTTACTTGCAAACCAACCTGTTCCGTCCGCCCCACGGGTGGATGAAGTGGGACCAGTACATCATGGTCAAGCAGCGCTATAAAGTAGTGATGTGGGATCTCGTAACCCGCGACTACTCCACGCGTCTTAACGGACGCGATGTGCTGCTCAATGTGCGCAGGTATGCCCGGCCGGGTAGTATCATCACTTTTCACGATTCGCTTAAAAGTCAAGATAAGTTGCTGTATGCCTTGCCGCGGGCCATTGAGTGGTTACTGTCGCAGGGCTATACGTTCAAGGTGTTCGACTGATGATTTACACAGGTGATGCCGGTTGCAGTTTATGCAGGCAAGAGCCCTGTGCGCAGTGCTTTATGTAGCATGCAAAGGCACATTCTATGTATGGAAAGACCATCCGGCATAATAGCAGAACGTGCAGAAACTAATTTATAGGTTCAATATAAACCTCAAAAGTTGGAGATTCTGTTCGAAAAGTGTAAATTTGAATATTCTTAAACGAAGCAGATAAAAAAAACAGAAGGCGGGCTGACTTGTTAAAGCAAGTCAGCCCGCCTTCTGTGCATGCAAAATGAATATTTTATAGCTTTTAGCGCCGTTTTGAACTGCCGGATACGAGATTTCTATCGCTGCGACAGAAATTTCTATCGCTGCGATAGAATTTTCTGGCCCGCCTGTAGAAAATTCTACATCCCTTTTTAAAAAAAGCACATACCTTATTGCCTGTGCCGGGGCTTGATATCGCAAGTTTACATAGTCAACCGATGATTTGTAATAAATTTAGTGACATCCGTACAAATCCATACAAGTAACGTTCGGGCTGGTAACAGCGCCCAAGGGCAGTTGGTTACTTGCAGCAAGCCGGTATGATGTAGGGCAGAGTAGCCAGGGTGTAGCCGGTAGCTTTTTATTCAGGGCTTATTCTCCTTCATGGTGCATAGCCACAGCTTGTATGTTGCGCATCAGTCCGTCGTATTTAGCCCTTTTTACAGCACTTTTTCTAAATAGTTCCCTGTATTGTTCCACTTCCAGGTGTTGCCACCCCTCAGGCGTCATGTTTAAAAGTGCGTGGCGCGGCTGCAAGTCGCAGATGGTGGTTGGACTTGCAAAGCGTTGGTTCCAGGGGCATGCCTCGGCACAGCGGTCGCAACCATAAATGCAAGGTGCCATTTTAGCTGCCAGCTGTTCAGGAATGGCTCCTTTATGCTCAATTGTAAGGTACGACAGGCAGCGTCGGGCATCGAGTTTGCCGCTGTTGTCCAAAGCTCCGGTAGGGCAGGCCTCTATGCATGCCCTGCAGTTACCGCATCGGTTTTTTATGGGTTCGTCGTAGGCATCGGCAGGGTGGGTAAGTATCAGTTCGCCCAGGAAGAAAAAACTCCCCGCCTGCGGCACAATGAGTTGGGAGTGGCGGCCTTGCCATCCCAGCCCGCACCTTACGGCCCAGTACTTCTCGTCAATTGGCGCTGTGTCAACAAAGCAGCGTCCGTCCTTCCCCTCTTCAAGTCCGGTTTCCGCCATTAGCTTTCGCAACATTTGTTTCAGCACCTCGTGGTAGTCGGTTCCGTAGGCATAGCGTGCCAGCCGCCAGGCGTTTGGTGTTTGCGCCCGTCCATCCTCCTCGTTTCCGGTACCTTCGGTCCAATGTCCGGGATAGTAGTTCACAGCCAGGCTAACCACCGTTTGGGCTCCCTCGACCAGCAGCCTTGGGTCGGCCCTTTTTTCGGCATGTCGGGCCAGATATTCCATTTCGCCCTGGCAGCCTTGCGCAATCCATTGCTCAAAGAGTTCGGTGCGCCAGGCGGGCAACGGTTCGGCCGGGGCAAGGCCGCAGGCCGAAAAACCCAATTGGGCTGCACAGGCCTTCAGGTGGCTTGACGAAATCATGCGTTTAGCGGTAAATAAGGGTAATGAGGCGTTGCTCGTTGTAGATTTCGGCAGCCACCTGCTGCACCTCTTCGGCCGTAACAGCTGCCACGGCCTGGCAGAGTTTCGCCGTGTCGCGGTAGCAGCGATAGTGTGCGTAGTTTTTGCCTAAGGCAAGCGCGTAGCTTTCAGAAGCATCGGTCGAAATGCCTATTTGTCCTAACAACTGCTTTTGTGCTGCATGCAGTTGCGTGGGCGAGAGTAGACCATCGGTAAAGCGGTGGAGTTCGCGCAGCAGCAACCGCTGGCAACGCGCCACATCGTGTTGGTCGCAGCCAAAGTACACATTCCAAAATCCGGTGTCGGGATAAGTGTTGAGGTACGAGTCGACGCTGTATACGAGTCCGGCCTTTTCGCGCAGACTGATGTTGAGGCGTGAATTCATTCCAGGTCCGCCAAGCATATTGTTGAGCAGCATGAGTGCAAAGCGTCGCGGGTCGCGGCCTCCGAAGGTAGGTCCGCCTATGAGCACATGTGCCTGGTGCGTGCCCTTTTCCACTTCGCGCACAACAGCCTTCTGGTTGGGCAGGGGCAAGGCCTGTGCGGGCAGTGGCATAGCGTTGTCTGTGCAGGTGGGCAGCAGGGCCTCGAGTGTGCGCACAATCCGGCTGAAGGGCACATTGCCATACACATAGAATACGGCGTTGTCAGGCCGGTAGTGGCACCGTGCAAAGCGCAGGGCATCGGCCGTTTGATATTGGCGCAGGCGGTCGGCCCGTCCTAAGATGTCGCGTCCGAGCGGCTGGCCTGGAAACATCATGCTCTCAAACTCGTCGAAGATGATTTCAGAAGGCGAATCCTTGTAACTTTCAATCTCGTCGCAAATCACCTCCACCTCTTTGTCGATTTCGGATTGCGGATAGGTGCTGTGAAACACGATGTCGGTGAGCAGTTCGGCAGCCCGCTTAAAGTCTTCCTTCAGGATAGTGGCATAGTAAACCGTTTCCTGTTTGGTAGTATAGGCATTGAGGTCGCCTCCCACCCGCTCCAGACCATTGGTAATATGGCATGCTCTGCGGTGCGAGGTTCCTTTAAAACTCATATGCTCAATAAAGTGAGCCATGCCCGAGTCGGCATCCTCTTCGTGGCGTGTTCCCGCCAGCATTACATAGCCGCAGTATACAACGGCCGATGTAGTAGGTTCGTGTATAATGCGCAAGCCGCAGGGCAGTGTATGTTCGTTGTAATTCATGAGCTAACGTTTAAAATATTTTCCTACTACGGGAAGGTTAGAAAGCGGAAAGTCGTAGTGTACGGTATGTGCTATGAAGAGCACAATGCAGCCGCTGTTGATTATCAGGCGGAGCCAAAGTTGCGGCACATAAGCCGCGGCTAATTGCATGATGCCGAAAAACAGCAGAGCTATGAGTATATACACCGCAATACTCTTGAGTGGATAGTTGATGGGGTAGTAGCGTTGACCTACCAGGTAGCTTAGTACCATGGCAGTGCCGTATCCTGCAAAACCAGCCCAGGCGCAGGCCATGTATCCGTAGTCAGGAATAAAGAGCACGTTGACAGCAATGAGCACCAAACAGCCGATACCCGAGAACCAGGCCCCCCAGATGGTGTGGTCAATTAGTTTGTACCAAAAGGAAAGGTTAAAGTAGATGCCCATCATGATTTCGGCTGCCATGACAATCGGAACTACTTGCAGTCCCTCCCAGTAGCCCGGGCCTATGATGTGCTTGAGTATATCGATATAGCCCATAACCATGAGAAAAGCCAACAGCGTAAAAATAATAAAGAACTTCATGGCCTTGGCATAAGTGGCCCGATTGTCTTTATCCTTTTGCCGGCCAAACACAAAGGGCTCGTAGGCGTAGCGGAAGGCCTGTGTAATCATGGCCATAATCATGGCTATTTTGACGCTCGCTCCGTATATGCCCAGTTGCACCTTACCTTCGTGTCCAGGTACAAGACGCGGAAAAATCATCTTGTCGGCCGTTTGGTTGAGTATGCCGGCAATACCCAGTATCAGGATGGGCCAGGCATATCCCAGCATGCGCCTTGCCAGTGTAGGGTCGAAGGCTTTGAAACTGAATTGTGACAACTCGCGCTTGAAGAATAGGGTAATGAGAGCCGTGCAGAACAAGTTGATGGCAAAAGCGTAGCCCACGCCATAGGCCGGGTTGTATATGGCAGCGATGGCCTGGCGGTATTCGGGGGTAGAGTAGAGTGCCGGCAGCAATACAAAGTAGACCAGGTTAAGTGCAATGTTGAGCACAATGAAGAGTAACTTGAGTGCGGCAAACTTGATGGGGCGGCGCTGGTAGCGTAAGTAGGCAAATGGAATGCACTGAAAAGCGTCGATTGCCACACATACAGCCATCATTCCCAGGAACTCAGGGTGTGCAGCATAATCGAGCGCAGCCGAAATAGGCTGAATAAATCCCAGTACGCCAGCTATGAAGGCCAGTCCCACACCCCCTACTAACACGAGGGTTGTGGCATATACGCGGTGGGGGTCTTCGTTCTCCTTATTGGCAAAGCGGAAAAAAGTAGTTTCCATGCCGAAGGTAAGCATTACCAGGAGTAAGGCAACATAGCTGTACACCTCGGTAATAACGCCGTACCCACCCGAAGAAGCAGCCAGTTTGGCTGTGTAAAGCGGTACAAGCAAGTAGTTGAGAAAGCGTCCGACAATGCTCGAAACGCCATAGATGGCCGTGTCTTTGGCCAGGGCCTTCATGCCATTCGATGATGATTTTGCTGAAGTAGCAGTTGCTGCCATGAGTAAGGATTGTTAGGTAAGCCGTAGGGCAATTTAAAAGAACAGGTAAGTAATGCCGATGGCTGCAAGAATGCCCGCCAAATCGGCAATGAGGCCGCAACTTACGGCATGGCGCGTTTTGGATATACCCACCGAACCAAAGTAAACGGCTAAAATATAGAAGGTTGTGTCGGTCGAACCTTGAAAAATACAACTCAGACGACCTACAAACGAGTCGGCCCCGTAGGTTTGCATGGCGTCGAGCATCATGCCGCGTGCTCCACTGCCCGAAAGCGGTTTCATGAGAGCGGTAGGCAGCGCACCCACCCACTGGCTGTCGAGCCCGCTGAGGCTTACCAGCCATTCAATGCCTCCGATAAGCCAGCTCATGGCACCCGAAGCGCGGAATACCCCGATGCTAACCAGTATGGCTACAAGGTAGGGAATGATGCGTACGGCAGTTTCGAATCCTCCCCGGGCTCCTTCAATAAAGGCGTCGTACACGTTGATGCGCTTGCGTACGCCGGCTGCTATAAAACAGATGATAATAGCAAAGAGCAGCACATTGGCCGTCGTAGTTCCTACTATATTCATCATCGTGCTGTCGAGTTGGCTGAACCCCCATATAAGTGCGGCAACACCGGCCGACAGTACGCCAAGTGTGCCGAGCAGTACAGGCTGAAGCAGGTTAATGCGTTGGTAAATACTGGTTACAATAATGCCAGCCAGGGTAGAGAAGAACGTGGCCAGCAAGAGCGGGATGAAAACATCGGTAGGTTGAGCTGCCCCCAACTGGGCGCGATAAACCATAATGCTGACAGGAATGATGGTTAGCCCCGAAGTGTTGAGCACCAAAAACATAATCATGGCATTCGAGGCCGTGTCTTTTCGGGAGTTTAGTTCCTGCAAACCTTCCATCGCCTTAAAGCCGAGCGGGGTGGCAGCATTGTCCAATCCAAGCATGTTGGCCGAAAGATTCATAAAGATGTTGCCGAACACCGGGTGGTTGTGCGGAATTTCGGGAAAGAGTTTTTCGAACACCGGACTTAGCAGGCGCGATAGCGCATTGACCACGCCTCCGCGTTCGCCTATTTTCATAATGCCCAGCCATAGGGCCAGAACACCGGTCAGTCCGATAGAGATTTCGAATGCAGTTTTTGAAGATTCGAAAGTAGAATTTATGATAGCCGGGAAAACCTCCACATCGCCAAAGCACAGCAATTTGATAAGCGCAATGACAAAAGCAATACCGAAGAAGGCAATCCAAATGTAATTGAGTACCATAAAAATAAATAGAAAGTAATAAATTAGCTTTGTGGCTGCAAAGTTACAAATAAGCCGCGCAATTGCAAAGAATGCAGGCAGCCGTGCAAAAACGAAGTCTCTTTTCTTGTTTCTTCACCTTCTACCCTCAATACGCAGATAAGGAGCCGAGAAAAATACAAGAAAATTGCAGATTTTTTCAGTATGTGTTTTTATTGGGTACACTTCTGCTCTTGTTTTTCCAAATAAATACCATTACTTTGCAAGCATATCCTTAAAATTATTTATACCAAAAGAACTTAATACTATGCTGCAAATAGGAGAAAGAATTAGACGTCGTTTAGATGAACAGAATGAAACTGTAGTGTGGTTATCCCGCCAGTTGTCATGCAGTCGCACGAACGTGTACAAGATTTTTGAGAAATCGAATCTTGATACCGGTCTGCTCATGCGCATATCAACCATCTTGAAGTATGATTTCTTTAAGTTATATTCGGAAGAGTTGCGCAAGAACAACAAGTAAAAAGGCAGACTTTTTTATTTTTCCAGAACGGAAATAGAGAGTACGTACACAGATTAAAGTATAACGGGTGAAGTCTTTAGCCATGGCGGCTGCAGATTTTACCCGTTTTACGCTATATAGGTGCATACGGCACATGGATATTCAGAAGCAGTGCCCCGATGAAAAGCAGAAAAGAAGTATGCTCGTATTTGGCCCTTCGGAACCCTTGCACTAACTTTGCACTTACAATGAACGAAGATACTTTTGACATACGGGCCGAACAGCGTCAGCCGGCCAGCTCAGAGCGCGATTTTGAGAACGCCTTGCGTCCTTTGAAGTTTGATGACTTTAGCGGACAACTCAAGGTGGTTGATAACTTGCGCGTATTTGTAGAGGCAGCTAAGTATCGGGGCGAACCCCTTGACCATACTTTGCTACACGGCCCCCCGGGATTGGGAAAAACCACCCTGTCGAACATCATAGCCAACGAACTGGGAGTAGGCTTTAAGTTAACCTCAGGCCCCGTGCTCGACAAACCCGGCGATTTGGCCGGATTGCTTACGAGTCTCGATACCAACGATGTGCTCTTTATCGACGAAATACACCGCCTCTCGCCGGTGGTCGAAGAGTATCTGTATTCTGCAATGGAAGATTACCGGATAGACATCATGATTGATAAAGGGCCTGCGGCACGAAGCATTCAGATTGATCTGAACCCCTTTACGCTCGTGGGAGCAACCACGCGTAGTGGCTTGCTTACAGCTCCATTGCGTGCACGTTTCGGAATAAACTTACACTTGGAATATTATGATGCTGAAACCTTAAGGCGTATTGTTATGCGTTCGGCTCAGATACTCAAAGTTCCCATAGAGGCCGATGCTGCAGCCGAAATAGCCGGCCGATCGCGAGGTACGCCCCGAATTGCTAATGCCTTGTTGCGTCGGGTGCGCGACTTTGCTCAGGTAAAAGGTACGGGCCGTATAGATATGCATATAGCAACCTTTGCGCTCGAAGCCTTGAATATAGACAAATACGGGCTTGACGAAATTGACAATAAAATATTGCTCACCATTATTGACAAGTTCAAAGGAGGACCCGTAGGCATTACTACCATAGCAACAGCTATAGGCGAAGATGCCGGAACCGTTGAAGAAGTGTACGAACCATTCCTTATTAAGGAAGGCTTTATACGCCGTACGCCAAGGGGTCGCGAAGTGACCGAATTGGCATATCGGCATTTGGGCCGCAGTTGTTATGCAGCCAACCCTAACGAACCCTCTTTGTTTGATAATATTTGAATATGATAAGCTATAATACCATCCATGTAGCCATGCCTGATATTTCGCAGGCTGAAACGACAGCCTGGGTTCGGGCAGTGGCAGCATCATACGGAAAGCGGGTAGGCGAAGTGGCCTATGTGTTCTGCAATGATGAAAAAATACTCGAGGTGAATCGCCAGTATTTGCAGCACGATTACTATACCGATATCATAACCTTTGACTACTGTCAAGGCAATGTAATTTCCGGCGACCTCTTTATAAGTTTGGATACCGTAAAGTCGAATGCTGAACTTTTTGGCAAAACTTACGACGAGGAATTCCACCGCGTGGTGATACACGGCATTCTTCATCTGTGTGGAATCAATGACAAAGGGCCTGGCGAACGTGAGATTATGGAAGCAGCCGAAAACCGAGCTTTGGCTATGCGCATAACCACATCTTCAACTCAAGGTGCCAGTAACAAATAGTTATAATAAAAGCATCAGGGACGAGTAATCTAATGGTTTGCAAAGTTGTGGGCCGTCATGAGAGGATAAAATCATTTTCGCAGGTAGCAAAACGCCTTGTGAAGGTTGGCGCATATTGTTCTAAATTCTCGTAAAGTGGTCTTTTTGTTCGTATTGCAGAAAAAAAGGAGAAAAATCCTTGGAAAGCAAGGAAACTTTTTGCATTTTTGTGGTTTTGAAAGTAGACTCTTCACGATAAGACCCCAATGAGCCTTTGTCGCAAAGAGCAGAAGCTATCCAAATTAACCTTTTACAATACAAAAAAATATCTATGGAACCTGCAACAGGAAAATTAGGTGTTATGTGTGTAGGCTTAGGAGCCGTAGCAACCACCTTCATTACCGGTGTCCTGATGACGCGCAAAGGCTTGGCCAAGCCCGTTGGCTCAATGACACAGTACGACAAAATTCGTGTTGGACGTGGAAAAGACAAAAAATATCTGCACTATGGCGAGATAGTTCCGCTTACGTCGCTCGATGATATGGTATTTGGTGCCTGGGACGTGTATCCTGCCAATGCGTATGAGAGCGCTCTCAATGCAGAGGTCTTGAAAGAAAAAGACATTGAGCCTGTTCGCGATGAACTCAAGGCCATTGTACCAATGAAAGCTGCCTTTGACAAGAACTATGCTTCGCGTCTGGATGGCAATAATGTAAAGAGCTGTGCTACACGTTGGGATATGGTTGAGGCCCTCCGCGAGGACATCCGTAAGTTTAAAGCCGACAATAACTGCGACCGCATCGTGGTGATTTGGGCTGCTTCGACCGAGATTTATGTTCCGGTAGACGAGCACGTGCATGGTACACTCGCAGCATTAGAGGCTGCCATGAAGGCTAACGATACAGAACATGTAGCTCCCTCTATGTGCTATGCCTATGCTGCACTGGCCGAAGGTGCTCCCTTTATTATGGGTGCCCCCAATACAACTGTTGATATCCCTGCAATGTGGGAAATGGCCGAAAAGACCAAAATGCCTATAGCCGGCAAAGACTTTAAAACCGGACAGACATTGGTAAAGTCGGGTTTCGCTCCCATTATCGGTACGCGTTGCCTGGGCTTGAGTGGATGGTTCTCGACCAATATTCTTGGCAATCGTGATGGCTTGGTGCTCGATGAGCCAGCTAACTTCCATACCAAAGAAGTATCGAAACTATCTACGCTCGAGAGCATCTTGGTTCCTGAGGAACAGCCTGATCTTTATACTGACTACTACCACAAGGTACGTATAAACTACTATCCTCCCCGCAACGACAATAAAGAGGGATGGGATAATATTGACATTTTTGGCTGGATGGGTTATCCCATGCAGATAAAGATAAACTTCCTTTGTCGCGACTCTATTTTAGCAGCACCGCTGCTGCTTGACCTTGTGTTGCTTTCAGATCTTGCTGCACGCAAAGGTCGCTATGGTACACAGCGCTTCCTGAGCTTCTTCCTCAAGAGCCCCATGCACGATTATACACAGAACGAGGTGCCTATCAACCACCTCTTCCAACAATATGTAATGCTCAAAAATGCTATCCGCGAAATGGGTGGCTACGAGGCAGACGAGGAAATAGACTAACCAAAGTAGCGGACTGTGATTGTGCAGGTCTGCCTCTGATACATAGGCCGGGCTGAGCAATACCAATCCTTAAACTGAAAACTCATGAAAAGCTTCATGGCACCCTCCCCACAGTTATGCATGGGGCGTATGCCGTGAGGCTTTTTGTCTTATCGAAGTTACTTAAAGTGTAACTCCAATACGATTTCTACCCAGTGAAAAGATTTGTCTTCTTCTTAACAATCCTGATAGGCTGTGCGCTTTCGGCTGTGGCCCAGCACCGCATAGCCGGAGTTGTCATCGATTCAAAAACGGGCGAAAAACTACCTTTCGTAAATATGGTGTTTACCAGCGGAGGAAGTACTCGTACAGATATCGATGGACATTTTACCATGCCCTTCAGAAGCGGCAAAGTCAGACTTTCGGTTATTGGTTATGAAACCAAAACCATTTCGGTTAAAGAGCCGGGCGATTCGTTGGTCTTTAAAATAGACCCGATTGAAAGTTCGCTCGGAACAGCCATCGTAACCGGTAAGAAATCAAAATATTCGCGTAAGAATAATCCGGCAGTCGAGTTAATGCGTAAGGTAATTGCTGCTAAGAAAATGAGTGACCTTCATGAGCACGACTATTTTAGCATCGACAAGTATTCAAAACTTACCTTCGCATTTAACGACGTAACCGACAAAGTTTTTCAAGAAGGAAAGTTCAAAAAGTTCCCCTTCTTGAAAGAACATGTAGAAGTGTGTAATGAAACGGGTAAACTCGTATTGCCGATATCGGTAGACGAAACTGTAACCCGCATGATATACCGTCGTGACCCTAAAACCGAAAAAAATATAGTTACAGGCCAGCGCAATAAAGGCATCAACGAACTGTTCAATACGGGTGATATAATGACAACCATGCTTAAAGACTGCTTTACGGATGTCAATATATATGAGGACGAGGTGCGCTTATTGCAGTATCCGTTTATCAGCCCTATTTCTACCCGGTCGGCCATTAATTTTTACCGCTACTTTATTATCGACACATTGATGATAAATCAAGCCGATAAGTGTATAAGAGTAGACTTTACACCCAATAATCCACAGGATTTTGGCTTTTCGGGCAGTATATACATCCTTGCCGACAGTACCTATCGGGTGCGCAAGGTAGATATGGGTATACCGATGCGTTCGGACGTGAATTTTGTAGAAGATATGCGCATCATTCAGGAGTTCGAGCAGTTGCCCAGTGGCGAGCAAGTGCTTGTAAAAGACAATATGCTGGTTCAACTCAAAATAGTGAAGTTCCTGCAGAAATTCCAGGTAAAGCGCACAACAGAATATAGCAATTTTGCATTCGATCCGTTACCCGATAAATTGTTTAAGTTTAAAGGCGAAACCTTGACCTCGGCCAATGCCCAAATGCAGGACGACAATTTTTGGGTAACTCATCGAGCCGATAGCCTTTCGCGGAGCGAAGGGTCGCTCGACCAACTCATACGTAAACTGGAAAAGGTAAAGGGATTCCGCCCTGTGCTTTGGGTGGCTAAAGCTTTTATTGAAAACTTTGTAGAAACCAGTGTCGACCCTAAGCATCCTTCAAAGGTAGATATCGGACCTATAAACACGATGTTGACGCATAACTTTGTAGACGGATTCCGTATGCGTGCGTCGGCACAGACAACCGCCAACTTTAATAAACACCTTTTCTTAAAAGGCTATGTGGCTTATGGTTTCAAGGATAAGAAGGTAAAGGGAATGGGCGAGGTAACCTACTCGTTTAACGAGAAGGCTTATCTGCCGCGAGAGTTTCCGGTAAATAACCTTACCTTTAACTATTCGCGCGATGTGATGTCGCCGTCGGATAAGTTTATGCCTACCGATAAGGACAACGTGTTTACATCTTTCAAGTGGACCGATGTGCATCACATGATGTACTACGAAACCTATCGCTTACTTTGGGATCGTGAATGGGAGAATGGTCTGCGCTTTAATATTCAGGCACGGATATCAAAGGATACACCAACAGCAGCCCTGTTCTATCAGCCTGTTAAAACAGGAGCCGTGTCGCAGGATAAGGCCCTCTACAATCCCTATATCCGTACCTATGATTTGAGTGTCGGTTTGCGCTATCAACCCGGAGTTACCTGGATTAACACCAAGCAGCGCCGCATTGCATCGAACAACGATGCACCCATCTTGACGTTAAATCATACAACAGGTATGTATAACTTTGGACGTGCCGACTATATTTATAATTTTACAGAGGCTGGAGTGTACAAACGCTTTTGGCTGGCATCGTGGGGTAAGATGGACTTCTATATTAAGGGAGGCGTGCAGTGGAATAAAGTACCCTTCCCCTTGCTGATTATGCCGGCAGCCAACCTTTCGTATATCATAGAGGACAATACGTTCAATTTGATAGACAATATGGAGTTCCTTAACGACAGGTATGCCTCGCTGATGTTCTCATGGGATATGAACGGAAAGATATTGAATCGCATCCCCCTTATTCGCAAACTCAAGTGGCGTGAGTATATTGGTTGCAACGTACTTTGGGGAACCTTGTCGAGCAAAAATAATCCGGCCTTAAGTAAGAATCAAACAGATCCGCGCTTGCTGCATTTTCCGGGAACATTCCTGCCGGATGGCAGTTTTCAGCCACTATCGCAAGTAATGGATAAGAAAAAACCCTATGTAGAGGTTATCGTTGGCATACATAACATATTCAAGATATTCCATATTGAATATGTACGCCGCTTAACTTATGTAGGCCCCGATACTCAGGAGTGGGGCATACGTGGTATGTTCCGTTTAACTTTCTAAACGGGGGGTCAAGAAGTTTACACAAGGTGTATAAATTTAAAAACGGCAGGAGTGTCAAGCAAAAAGCAAGATACTTCTGCCGTTTGGTAACTTTAACGCGATTATATGCAAACAATCTTTTGCTTTTGCTTATCTTCGCCACCGAAGTTAAACCCCCAATAAAATAAAACGATTATGCAAGTAACATTTCAGGGTACTCCCGTACAATTATGCGGCGAACTACCCAAAGTAGGCGATAAAGCTCCCAAGTGCGGTGGTGTAAAGATGGATTTAAGTGTAGTACACCTGCCCGAACTTTTGGGTAAACGCGTGGTGCTGAACGTATTTCCCAGTCTTGATACTCCTGTGTGTGCAGCCTCTGTACGCCGATTTAACAAAGAGGCCGCAGCACTCGAGAATACCGTAGTTTTGTGCGTGTCGATGGACCTTCCGTTTGCGCAAGGACGTTTCTGTGCTGCCGAAGGTATTGAGAATGTAGTAACTTTGAGTGCATTCCGCTGCAATTGTTTTGCTGAGAATTATGGTTTGGCAATTGCCGATGGTCCGCTCAAGGGGCTTCTTGCACGTGCCGTAATCGTTGTGAACGAAGAGGGCATTATCACTTACGAAGAACTGGTTCCAGAAATTACATCAGAACCTAATTACGAAGCAGCCCTTGCTGCCTTGAAGTAATTATATAGTCTTCATATAATACTATAATTAAGGTAACTGCAGGAATTCCTGCGGTTACCTTAATTTGTATTTCGTATTTTATCTCGCTGGCTCTTCCTTTTAAAAAAGTCGCACCATCATCTCATAGAGTATCGGCCTCCGCTTGAATAGAGATGCATCGAAGCAAAAATGTTCGGTCTCTTTAATATATAGGGTATAAAGTATTGGGCGATGGAGTAAAACCCTTTGTTCGAGTACATAAAGGATTATGAAACTGAAAATTTGTTCTAAGTGAGCAGGCAGTATGAAATTATTAAAAAGTGCGTTGCAGCAGCCAGGCATCTTAGCCAAAGAGTTCCTTGAGCACACTGAGCGATTTGAGTTCCGGAAAATCGGGTAGATGCAGCCTATAGTATAGATTGATGTATTCTAACAGTCGTGACCGTTCAGCACCGCAGAATTTAAAAACATGCATTGTTCCATATCGCATTCGCAGAAGCTTGGGTACGATAGCTGCATCGCGCGGTGCCAGGAAGTCGGGATGTTCAGGCTGTTCTGCAACAAAGCATGAACAGCGCAAGTCGAAGTAGGCTCCGTCATAGGCATGTTCTACATTAGGCATGAATCCTAAAAAGCGCGTTAATCTTAAAAGAAAAACCAGATGAAAGTTTGCAAATCCCTCTTGGCAGGTGTCCAGCCATTTAATAGAATGTAGCACGTATTCAAAAATACTCTTCGAATCGGGTTCGCTGCGGATGGCGTGATGTAAAAATTCGGCAATGAACAGCGCAATGGCAGATTTATGCGGATTAAACGGAATCGAACCGAAAGGAAAAGCTGATTGGACAGCCTTGGGGCGTTGCAAATTAGCTTTAGGACGTTCATCCCATTCAATATCTAATATTGCCAAAGGCTGAAAAAGAGAATGACGCACTGCCGAACGCTTGGAACGGCTAATTCTTACCATCATGCTAACACAACCGCACTGCTGAGTGAGCAAGTTTACAATCAGCGATTCGTCATTATACTTGAGGGCATTTAGAACTATAGACTTTGATTTCATAAAAAAAGCGGTAGCTTTCGGGTTAAATCAGATGCAGGATTAAAACATCGCAAAAATAGGCTTTTACCCCCTTTTTCCCGGTTTTTACCCCCTAAAAGCAGGGAAAAACAAGAAAAATCGCATTTTTCGCAAAAAAAAAGCCGAAAAGTTTTGTTGGTTTGAAAATATGTACTACTTTTGCACTCGCAATCAAGGCCGAAAGGTTAGCAATTAAAAAGCAAGATTGCAAGGCAAGTTTGGTCCCTTCGTCTATCGGTTAGGACGAGAGATTTTCATTCTCTAAAGAGCGGTTCGACTCCGCTAGGGACTACTAAAAAATTAAGAATAAAAAATGGCAAACCACAAATCATCTGTAAAAAGAATTCGTCAGACGGCGTCTCGCAGACTGCACAACAGATACTACGCTAAGACAATGCGTAATGCAGTACGTAAGCTCCGTGCTACGACTGACAAAGCAGCTGCAGAAACTCTCCTGCCGAAGGTGCAGAAGATGTTGGATAAGCTTGCTAAGAACAACATTATTCACAAGAACAAGGCAGCAAACCTTAAGAGCAGCGTGATGATTCACGTTCGTAAGCTTGCCTAATGTTTTTGGTTCATAAGGTAAAAGGTTTAAGTCTTCCACAACAAAAGTTGCGGAGGACTTTTCTTTTTATTGACCATAGGTATATCTTATTTTGTATTTAAGCCATAACTGTTATTCAAACTAAACTTCTTTTGGGCTCAGCCATTGATTGTTAGCTATATTGTTTGAGTGTAGCTAGCTTGTTGCGGCTTACTCCCTAAATCAGTTGCTAAAGGCCGTGTCAGTATCAGAAATGTAAAAAACGATGCAGTAGCCATACTTAAGATTGTTGTTATTTAAAGGCTTTAGTCTATGATTTTAGGCATTCGCATATCAGGTTCTTTAAGTGTGGCCCTTAGCGGCAGTCTTTATGGTTCGTTTTAGCTTAAGTATAGCCGTAGCGTAGCTTTTTTACTTCTTTTTCTTCCTTATTTTCTAAAAATAATTTCTACCTTTGCCCGATAGGACAACAATAAGTAAAACATCCATTTAAAAATAAGCATCACATAGTAGTATGCATACGTATATACTCTTTCTGCATGAGCTTAGCAACATATAGAAATGAGTATAAGGGTGTAACGTTTTAAGTTGTTCTCGGTTGATGCCAATAGGTTTCGACTGGAAAGTAAGCAGCTAATAAAACCAAGCCTTATAATAGCTATAAGCCAACCTAACAAATGCAAGAATTTGAACTCATCGCCAAAACCTTTCAAGGACTTGAGGAGGTTTTGGCCCAGGAACTCACAGAATTGGGTGCCAACAACGTACAGATAGGCCGTCGCATGGTATCGTTTACGGGCGACAAAGCTATGATGTATCGTGCTAACTTCTGTTTGCGTACCGCAGTACGCATACTTATGCCCATTAAGCATTTCCGTGCAAAGGATGCGGACGAAGTTTATGCAGCAGTGCGTAGTATAAATTGGAGTAAGTATTTAGATGCTACCACTACGTTTGCTGTCGATTCCGTTGTTTTTTCTACCGAGTTCCGTCACTCTAAGTTTGTGGCCTACAAGGTGAAGGATGCTATTGTTGATTATTTCCGTGAAACTACGGGTGAGCGCCCCAATATTCGTATCACCAATCCCGATATCAAACTTAATATCCATATTGCGGAGGATGACTGCACCTTATCGCTCGACTCTTCGGGTGATAGTTTGCACCAACGCGGATACCGTGTAGCTAGTGTAGAGGCTCCCATCAATGAGGTATTGGCTGCTGGATTGATAAAACTGACCGGTTGGAAGGCCGATAGCGACTTTATTGACCCCTTCTGTGGCTCGGGTACATTCGTAATTGAAGCTGCACTTATGGCACGCAATATCTATCCCGGTGTATTTAGAAAGTCGTTTGGCTTTGAAAAATGGAAGGACTTTGACCGCAATCTGTTTGACGAAATCTATAATGACGATTCGCAAGAACGCGAGTTTGAGCACAAGATTTATGGGTACGACATCAATTTCCCGGCTATTGAAGTTGCAACCCGCAATGTAAAGAGTGCAGGAGTTTCGGACATTATCGTGCTTAAGCAACAAGACTTCCGTAAGTTTACAGCACCTTCCGAAAAGTCTATCATTGTGACCAATCCGCCGTATGGCGAGCGTCTTACTCCTCCCGACTTGCTCAGTTTGTATCAGAGCATAGGCAAAGTGCTTAAGCATGAGTTTACCGGAGGTGAAGCTTGGGTTATATCGTCGAAGCAAGAACTTTTTGAGCACATCGGCCTGCGTCCGAGTCTTAAAATCCAAATTCTTAATGGTTCAATTGACTGTGATTTCCGCAAGTATCAGTTGTTTGATGGAAAATTGGGTGACTTTCGTGCCGAAGGCGGTAAGGTAAAAACCGACGAGGAGCGCCGTATGATGAGCGATAGCCGCCGTTTCCGTAAGCAACGTGATGAGTTTAAACAGCGTTTTGATGATACACGCCGTAATCAAGATGACGACGACGACCTTGATCCGGAATATTTGATTTTGCGTCGCAAGCACCGTGAATTCCAGCAGAGTTCGTATGCATCAAAGTCTGGTAAAGGCGATTATAAGAAGCGTGCAGAATTCAAAAAGGGTGGAAACAGCAAGCGCGGAGACTTTAAGAAAAAAGGTGGTTTCCGTAAAGACCGTTTTGAGGACTAGACGCATAGATTTTTAGAACATATTATTTTGCCCTCGGGCCGACTTGCGCGTGCAGCGGTTCGAGGGCAAAAAAGAAAATTTGGGGGTTGTCTAAGTGTATGTTACGAGGCAGCATTCAAACATCATTAACCTAATCATTTTACAATGAAACTCAAACATTTATTGACTACAGCAGCAATAATGCTCTGTTGCACAATTTCAGTTATGGCACAAGGCAAGAAGAGTTTTACGCTCGACGACCTCATGTGGGGTGGAAAGAATTTTGCGAACATCATGCCCAGAAATCTGCAGACAGCCTTTTGGGGCGATTGCCTGCTTGAACTGGATGTTGAGGAAGTTAAGTATATAGCTGATGAAAAAGGCCGAAAAGTATCGCCTAAAGTTCTTTTTAAACTCGACGATATCAATGCCGTGATCGATACTGCAGCCAATGGTAAGGTTTATAACCTGATGCATGCAAGTTTTCCTTATCCCGGGCAGCCATTGGTTATGTTGCGCACAGCCAAAAAGCGTTTGCTTTACAACTGGAAGACCAGAAAGCAAGCATGGAGCATAGAAAGCGAGGCTGCAACTGAGCAAAGCAGCAAGTTCTGCACGGCAACTCGTGCGTTGGCTTATGTAAACAACTGGAATCTTTATGTACGCAGCTCCGATGGCCGCACACAGCAAGTTACAACAGATGGAAGCCGCGAAATACAATATGGTATGAGTGTTCACCGCGACGAATTCGGTATACACGAAGGTCTTTTTTGGAGTCCAGATGGCAGTTTGCTTGCTTTTTACCGGATGGATCAGCGTATGGTAACAGATTACCCCTTGGTAGATGTTAACCATCGCGTAGCACAACTTGCCCCCGAAAAATATCCGATGGCAGGTATGACCAGCCATGAGGTTAAGGTTGGCATATTCAATCCGGCTACAGGAAAAACCATTTACTTGCAGGCAGGAAATCCTACCGACCGCTACTTCACAAACATAGCTTGGAGCCCCGATGCATCAACCCTTTATATGATAGAGTTGCCGCGTACACAGGACAAGGCCGAACTTGTAGCTTACGATGCCCGCACCGGAGCCCGCAAGCAAGTGCTCTATACCGAGACTAACCCCCGTTATGTAGAGCCTATGAATCCTATTGTATTCCTGCCTTGGGATGCAACAAAGTTTGTTTATCAGTCGCGTCGCGATGGTTATAACCATCTTTACCTTTTCGATGCTACCGGCAAGGAATTATCGCAGTTGACTAAGGGTAAGTTCGAGGTAATCGAAATGCTTGGCTTCAATACCAAGACAAAGAGCATTATTTATCAGAGCAATGAGTCGAGCCCTATCAGCTACAACCATTATGCTGTTGAAGTAAAAACTGGCAAACGTACTTTGCTTGATAATGGTAAGGGTACACATTATGCTACACTTAGCAGTACAGGTGCTAATTTATTAGACCGTTGGTCGGCACCAGGCACCTTCCGCTGCATTGATTTGCTCGCAACTGAAAAGCCCAAATGTACCTCTATTAAAGAATACGATTCGCCTTGGAAAGATTACGCTGTTCCCGAAATTACGGGCGGAAGTATTAAGGCTGCTGATGGTACTACCGACCTTTATTACCGCCTGGTAAAGCCTGTGAACTTTGATCCTGCCAAAAAGTACCCTGCTGTAGTTTACGTATATGGCGGACCGCATGCTCATAATGTGGATGAGTCGTGGAACTACTGGGCACGTCCCTGGGAGATTTATATGGCACAGCGCGGCTATGTTGTTTATGTACTCGACAATCGCGGCTCGCAGTATCGCGGCTTTGAGTTTGAAAGTGTAACCCACCGTCATCTGGGCGATGTAGAGATGCAGGACCAGCTCGAAGGTGTTAAGTTCCTCAAAAGTCTGCCCTATGTTGATGGAAACCGTCTGGGTGTGCACGGATGGTCGTTTGGCGGATTCATGACTACAAACCTGATGTGTACCTATCCGGATGTGTTCAAAGTTGGTGTAGCCGGAGGTCCGGTGATAGACTGGAAGTACTATGAGGTGATGTATGGAGAGCGCTACATGGATACACCGCAGGAAAATCCCGAAGGATATGCCAGTTCTTCGCTCTTGAATAAGGCCAAAAACCTTAAAGGACGCTTGCAGATAATTGTAGGCTATAACGATCCGACTTGTGTACTCCAGCACAGTCTCGACTTTTTGCGCCACTGCATCGATGCCGATACTCAGCCCGACTACTTTGTATACCCCAGTCAGGGTCACAACATGATGGGACATGATATGGTACATCTGCACGAACGCATCACCCGTTATTTCGATGATTATTTGAAGTAATATATTTATTCAAAACCTCAAGTTTTTCCCCTTGAATACCATTGTATAAACCCGCTTTGCTGCCTTTCAGGCTACAGGGCGGGTTTATAGTTGTTATAGTGTGCAGTATACCCCCTTTGGCCGAAATTTATGTTTTACGCCGAGCGTTTATTTTTTAGTTGAGTAAACGGCTTCTGGCGCCTTGGCGTAGACATTGCAAAGTTGCGGCAGTGTATAATTTTATACACCAGGTGTAGGGTTTTAAGCACCACGCTTTTTGTTGTAAAGGAGTGTAGTTTATACCACACTTTTGGCAGTAAAGAAGTAGACTTTGCGCAGAAAATTGTAAATTTGTCCCCATGAATGTAAACATCGAGCCTTCGTGGGGTGAGCGACTGCAAGCAGAATTTGATGCCCCTTATTTTAAGGAACTTACCGACTTTGTACGGCATGAATATAGCCAAGGGCCATGTTATCCACCAGGTAAGGAAATTTTCAATGCTTTCAACCTTTGCCCGTTCAATCAGGTAAAGGTTGTAATTATAGGTCAAGACCCTTACCATGGGCCCGGGCAAGCCGAGGGTTTGTGTTTTTCAGTAAAGCAAGGGGTTGCTCTTCCACCTTCGTTGGTCAATATTTATAAAGAGATAGAGTCGGATACCGGTCGGCCCCAGCCGGCCGATGGCAGTTTGCGCCGTTGGGCAGAGCAGGGTGTTCTTTTGCTTAATGCTACCCTTACGGTGAGAGCTCATCAAGCTGGTTCGCATCAGCAAAAAGGTTGGGAACGGTTTACCGATGCTGTCATTCAGCAGCTAAGTGCAGGTTGCGAGCATCTGGTTTTTATATTGTGGGGAAGTTATGCCCAGCGCAAAGGCCAGGTAATTGACCGTACTAAGCATCTAGTGTTGTGTTCTGCCCACCCCTCTCCTTTATCTGCTTACCGAGGTTTTTTCGGTAATCACCATTTTAGCCGTTGTAATGACTATTTGATAGCCAACGGCAAAACTCCTATTAACTGGTAACGAATAAAACTATGATATTGCAAGTTGGCGACGTAATACTTACGTCAGAGATTTTGACTGAATGCTTTTGTTGCGATTTAGATGCGTGTAAAGGGGCTTGTTGTGTAGAGGGCGACAGTGGTGCTCCGCTTTTGCTCGATGAGGTGGCACCTTTAGAGGAGGTGCTTGATGAGGTATGGCCCCAGTTGAGTGCCAAGGCCCAAAGCACTATTGATAAGCAAGGGGTTGCCTATACTGATGCTGAAGGCGACTTGGTGACAAGTATTGTAGACGGTAAAGATTGTGTTTTTACCTGTTATGGAGCCGATGGTTGCTGTTATTGTGCCACAGACAAGGCTTTTCGTGAAGGGCGTACTGCATGGTGCAAGCCTATATCGTGTGCGCTTTATCCCATTCGCGAAAAGCGCTTTGCCAACGGCCTCGTTGGGTTGCAGTATCATCATTGGGACATATGCAAACCGGCTGTAGCCAAGGGTAATGAATTGAATTTAAAGATTTATCAGTTTTTGAAAGAGCCACTCGTCCGGCGTTTTGGTGCAGCGTGGTACGATGAGTTGTGCCAGGTGGCTGCGCAACTTGCAGCGCAATGATATTAGCATCCATTGTAGGATGTAACCCCAATAGTAAAGCCCGCATGTGTTGTTCTCTGGTTTATGGAGCAACGCATGCGGGCCTTTGTTTGCCGGCAGTTTCCGGTGGATTGAGAGTATGTTTGTGCAAAAGAGGGAGAGTTATGCCAAAAGCTGTTTTACGAGGGCCGATATGGCTTTTCCGTCGGCACGGCCAGCCAGTTTTTTGCTGGCAACGCCCATTACCTTACCCATATCCTTGGGGGTTGAGGCTCCGGTTTCTGCAATGATGGCCTTCACTTCGGCTTCAAGTTCTTCGGCAGTGAGTGCTTTGGGCAGGTATTCTTCGATTACGGCAGCCTGTGCCAGTTCGGCTTCGGCCAGGTCGGGGCGTTGCTGCTCAGTGTAGAGTGCTGCCGTATCGCGTCCCTGTTTGGCCAGTTTAGCCAAAATTTTGAGCGCAGCAGCATCGTCGAGCGTATCGTTGGCTCCCGGTGCCGTTTTAGCCTCAATAAAATATTTTTTGACGTTGCGCAAAGCCTCCAGTCTCATTTTGTCTTTAGCTTTCATTGCAGCAACAATGTCTTTGCTTACTTTTTCAAAAATGTCCATGGTGCAGTATAATAATTAGTTTTGTGATGATAGGTTCTGAATTTGTTTCAAGCATTCGTTAGTACGTAAATGGGTGGGCACCTCTTCAACCTTTTCGAGCACCTCGGGATTGAGCAAATCTTTTTCGGAAAAGATGTATATGTAGGGTTTGCGCTGCTGCCTTCGGTTGTTACGTGGGTAAAAGCGGTCGCGACGGTCGTTGTTCAGAGAATTATCTTGCTGAATGGCAACAACTCTTTCAACTGCTTTACGTTTCTTGGAATATAGTCCAAAGCCTGAAGCAAGAATGGTTATCTTAATTTTATTTCCCAGCGTTTCGTCGAACGAAAGGCCCCACTTGGTTTGAATGTTTGAGTTAAAGCGGTACATAAACTCGTTGATTTCGTCAATCTCACGAGTGAGCAGTGCCGAATTTTCGTCCATACTGGTGGTTATAGCCAGAAGTATGCGGTCGGCATTATACACATCGTTATTGTTGAGCAGCGGTGAGTTTAGAGTTTCTTCAATAGCATGCGTCACGCGGTTGTGTCCCTCGCCATAGCCTGTCGACATGATGGCTACTCCGCCCTTGGTAAGTACGGTGCGCACATCTTCAAAGTCGAGGTTGATGCGACCGTGCATTGAAATGATTTCGGTAATGGAACTGACGGCCGTTGATAGCGTTTCGTCGGCTCGTTTAAAGGCATCGATAATACTCAGGTTGGGATAGATTTCGCACAGGCGCTGGTTGTTGATTACTAAGAGTGCGTCAACCTCTTTCGACAGGGTGTCGAGTCCGTCAAGAGCCTTGTCAATCTGTCGTTCGCGTTCAAACAGAAAAGGTATGGTAACTATACCGATGGTCAGTATGCCAAGTTTGCGTGCTTCGCGTGCAATAACGGGCGAGGCTCCAGTACCGGTACCTCCCCCCATTCCCGCAGTGACGAACACCATGCCTGTACCATCGTTAAGGGCTTCCCTAATTTTTTCTACATTTTCCTCAGCCAATTTATAGCCAACGTGGGGGTCTCCGCCAGCTCCGAGTCCGGGGCCTAATTGCAGATGGTCGGGAACGGGCGAGTCCTCAAGTGCTTTTTTGTCGGTATTGGTAACGAGGAAGCGTACCTCGGGAATGTTGTCAAGGTACATTTGGCCAACGGCATTGCTGCCGCCTCCGCCCACACCGATAACCTTAATAAGGCTTGGAGTGTTGCTGATGGCTAATTCAATTAAATCGTCGGGCATGTCGTTACCGGTGTTAGGGATTAAAAGAATATTGAAAGTTCAACCACGAAGAATCTCAGCCGCAAGTGTTTGGCAGATAAACTTTAGCATTGTGCCGGGAGTGTATTGCCAGGTTGCATGAACGAGTTCTTCGTGGTTAACGGTGATGGTGTTTGTGATTTACGTCCTTGTTTAACTAAAGGATATTACATTTCCGGGTGCCGTATTAGCAGGAGCTGCCGAGGCACTTTCGGGTTCGATAGCAATGTGGTTGGTTTGCTTTCTTCGGATATCGGAGAGCAGTTCTTTTGAGCGTTTGTATGTGGGGGTGATTTCGACCATCGAGATAACCTCTTCGTTGTCGAGGTCGTCAATACCAAACATGTATATTTTGTGGCGTTTACGGAGGTTGCTCTGATTTTCTTCTCCGTAATAATTTATACGCCGCTCTTCGTTTTCTTCCTGCTTTTCGGCCTCATGCTGTCGTTTGGCTTCTTCTTCAGCGTCGAGTTTATGTTTAACGCCCGGCACATTCTTGAGTCCGAAGCCCGTAGCCAGGATGGTGATTTTAACGCTTTTGCCGAGTGAGGGGTCGGTAGAGAGTCCCCATTTGGTTTCGACATCATCGTGAAACTTCGACATAAACTCGTGTACTTCGTTCATCTCTTCCATCATGAGGGTATCGCCTTCTTTTTCGGCACAGAAAGAAATGGAGAGTAGTACTTTCTTGGAGTTGAAAATGTCGTTGTTGTTGAGCAGCGGCGAGTGCAGGGCTGCCTTAATGGCTTCGCTTACACGGTTTTCGCCTTCGCCATAACCAGTTGACATAATGGCTACGCCACCATCTTTGAGTACGGTGCATACATCACGGAAGTCGAGGTTGATAATGCCGTGCATGGTAATGATTTCAGCAATGGAGCGGGCAGCAACACTCAGCGTGTTATCGGCCATTTCGAAGGCAGAGAGCACATTGAGGTCGGTGTATATTTCGCGCAGCCGTTCGTTGTTGATAACGAGCAAGGCATCTACGTGTTTTGAAATCTCCTCAACACCATCGATAGCCTGATCGATTTTTTTGCGGCCCTCGAACAGGAAGGGAATGGTAACGATACCTACTGTAAGTATACCCATTGACTTGGCTTCGCGGGCAATGACGGGTGCGGCACCTGTTCCGGTACCACCACCCATACCTGCAGTAATGAATACCATGCGGGTGCCATCGTTGAGCATGTCGTGAATTTGCTGTAAACTTTCTTCGGCTGCTTCGCGGGCACGTCCCGGACGGTTGCCAGCACCCAAGCCCTCCTTGCCTAATTGCAGGCGTACAGGTACAGGAGAATCGGAGAGGGCCTTTGAGTCGGTGTTGCACACTACGAAATTCACATCGTGAATGCCCTCGCGGTACATGTGGTTAACAGCGTTTCCACCGCCACCGCCCACGCCGATAACTTTGATGATGGAGGGGGTAGTGGTAGGAATGCCCATATCTATGAGAAGGTCGTTGTTTTCTTCTGACATTGGTGATAGAATTTAGAAGTGTACGAATTTAGTTGTCCTTTTCGGAAACGAGGTTCGACAGCCAGCTGACGAATTTGTTGAAAACGTTCTTCACCTTGGGGTCTTTCTTCGACTTTTCCTCGTTATCGTTTTTGGCCGTATTTTGTTGGCTATCGTTTGTAACGGTTGCAACAGTTTGTTGTTCGCCAGAAGTAACTGCAGAGGGGGGTGCTGTGGTAGTTTCAGTTTCGGCAGTTGTTGTATCCTGAGTAGGCTCCTTTACTTCCTCCTGCTGAATCTCTTCTTCTTCGGGCTGAGTAATGGCACCACCATTGCAATTAATTTCGCCTTTGTCTACTAAGGCAAGTGCAGCGTTACACTGTCCGTCGGCGTTAAAGTTGTCGTAATCGGTAGAGCGGATAGGAATGCGTATGTTGTGAACAAAGCGTATTTTGTCGAAATTGGTGTCGCGTGTAAAAGCTTTGTCGATGTCCTTCATGTGCGAAGCTCCTCCGGTAATGATAAGGCCGCCAATGAGTTGCGATTTATCGTAGGAGGAGAGCGTAATCTGGTTTTGAATGTTGAGTATAATTTCTTCTACTCGTGCTTCAACCAGTCCGCTAAACTCGTCGTATTTAATTTGTCGGCCATCTCGGAGTTGAATGGTTTTGGAACCATTCTCTTCAGTATTGGCAATGGCAGAACCATATTTAAGTTTCAGTTCTTCAGCCTCGTCGTCTTCAATTTGGAGTGACATAATGTCTCGGTTAACATTTGCTCCTCCGAGAGGTATGACGGCCAGGTGTCTGAGCAGGTTGTTTTTATAAACGGCAACCGAAGTTGTTTCGGCACCCATATCAACAAAAACGCAACCCGAACGCTTTTCGGGTTCTGTCAGCATGTTGTCAGCCAATGCTTGTACGGTGATGGGCAGGTCGGCAATTTGTATGGAGGCATTGCGGAAGCAGTTGCGTATTTCCTCGCGTATGCTTGAACTTGCTACAATATTAAGGTAGTGTCCTTCGATACTTTCTGCCAAAATACCTACCGGGTCGGTTTGGAGTTGTGTGCCAAGTCGGTATTCTTGTGGTACAGATTCTAAAATTTCGCGGTCACCGTTAGTGGTAGTTCGGTTTTCGTCGCACATACTGTCGACCATTTCTTGCGTCACTTCAATTTTGGCATTGAAGTGGCGTACAACGGTATTTGCTACAGTGTGCATGCCCATACCGCCAATGCCCACATATACTCGGCTGATGGTGCTTTGCAACTTCTGCTCTAGTTTCTCCTTGATGTTGAGAAGGCTTTGCGTCATCTTATTGACGTTATTGATTCGGCCTTTTCGGATAAAGGTCGTAGAGGGCTCTTGAGCGAAGGCAAGGATTTGAATGACTCCATCGGGCTGCTTGCGACCGGCAATGCCGGTTACTTTCGAGGAGCCAAGTTCGATAGCTACAATGAATTTGTCTTCTGTTGCCATTATCTTGTTTTTTGAAATTTCAAATATAAATGGTCGGTTACTTATGGGCAAGTTGCATCCAAGCATTGGCTTTATGACGTATGGCAAAAAGCATGGCATAAAGTTTTAGTTGGTAGCATTGCTTGTATCAGCCTGTTTTTATGCCGTTAGAAGGCATTGATGTAACGCTGTATGGTTTACCATTAGGTAGTTGTAACCGTTAATCGTACTGGATGGTGTTATTAGTGATTGGCCTTTTTACCTACAACCTGTGAGGGGTGTTCTACCGAAATTTCTTCGTATTTGTTCCACCCCACTTTAGGAAGGACATCCTGGTAGAAGGCATAAAGATTTTTGAACTTCTGAGCACAATCGGCTGTAGTACCGAAACTGATGATGTGGTTGCCAACTCTTGGTACTAACTCAATGTGTAGGTTGGGTAGTACGTTGATTTGCTCAATTTGTTTGTCCCAGAACTCATTGTCGCGGATAAAAATGCCTAATTTGGCCAGTTCTTTTTTGGCGTATGGCTTAGTGATGTTTCCGGTAGCTACCACGAGGTCTGCCACGTAACCATGGTGGTTCATGGGGTTGCCTTTGATGTCAATGTAGTAGTCCTCGCCATTTTGTGCCATGATACGCATGAGCGGAAGCCTTTGTTGAAGCATAATATTGACGGCGCCGTTTGGCGATTTGTAGCAGGAAACCGAGTCGATAAACTGGTTTTTTGCTAGTGCGGTCTCAATGCTGAGGCTGTTGATCTGGTCCATTTTTTTGCCGATGGGATATTGACCGGATTTGTGGAGAATTTTGATAACTTCGTCGGGTGTGATGAATCCAGCATGGGTACTGTCTGAAATCGAGATGTTCAAATCCTTGCAAATCGAGTTGTTTCCCTTTTGGCTGAAGTTGGTAAAGGCAAAAATCAGGTAGACCAGCAGTCCAAAGAGCAGGAGTAGTTTAATAAAAGTCTTCATTGCTGTATATTGGTATAGAACTGTACGATGTTAGCAGAACTTTAGTCGGGATATCAGACAATGTGAGGCATTTATTATTTATTCTCAATAATTTCTTTGAGCTGAGGCATGTAGTTTACAACATCTCCTGCTCCAAGAACAATGAGAACGTCAAAGTCGTTTTCTTTAGCTAAGGACGGAATATCGTCTTTTTTGATGAGACGCTTTTGTATGCCGGGTTTAAGGTTGCTGTAGATGAGCTCGCTGGTTACTCCGGGTATGGGTTCTTCGCGTGCAGGATAAATTTCTGTCAGTATGACCTCGTCGAGCAAAGACAAGCTGTCGGCAAATTCCTTGTAAAAGTCGCGTGTACGTGTATATAGGTGGGGCTGGAAAATACCGGTTATTTTCTTTCCGTTAAATACTTCGCGTATAGAAAGGATGCTTTGGCGAATTTCGGCAGGGTGGTGTGCATAGTCAGACAGTAGCACATGCTGGTTGTCTTTGAGGGCAAAGTCGAATCGGCGGTCTACCCCGGCAAAACTGGCCATTGCCTGGCGAATTTCGTTAGCTGTTGCACCGGCTATTTGTGCCAGAGCCATGGCTGCTATTCCGTTGTCGATATTGATGCTGACGGGAACTCCGAGTTCTACATTTGCAATGTTCTCGAAGGGCGATACGAAGTCGAATACAATGCGTCCGTTACCAATGCGAATATTTTCGGCATGGAAGTCGCCTTGGGTGCGTGAGTAATCGTAGCGTCTCACTCCCGGTTGCAAGGCCTCTTGCATTTTAAGTCCTTGGTGTATGATGAGAGCACCGCCTGGCTGGATAAGTGAGGTGTAGTGCTTAAAACTTTCAAGGTAGGCTTCTTCTGTTCCGTAAATGTCCAGGTGGTCGGCATCTGTAGCTGTAATGACTGTAGCAAATGGGCGGAGATGATGAAAAGAGCGGTCAAATTCATCAGCTTCAATTACTACGTACGGACTTTTGTCGGAGAGTAGGTAGTTTGTACCGTAGTTTTTGGTAATGCCCCCAAGAAAAGCATTGCAACCTACATGGCTTTCATGTAGCAGGTGTGCTGCCATGGATGTTGTTGTTGTCTTGCCGTGTGTTCCAGCTACGCAAAGCCCTTTTTTTGAGCGGGTAATCATGCCGAGAACTTCGGCACGTTTTTGTATGTTGAAGCCATTTTGGCGGAAATAACTGAGTTCTTGGTGGGTTTGCGGTATGGCTGGCGTATAAACTACCAGGGTTTCGTTTTTATCCCGGCAGGCCTCGGGTATAAGGTCTGGGTTGTCTTCGTAGTGAATGTCGGCTCCTTCGGCGCGGAGTTCTTCGGTGAGTGTGCAGGGGGTGCGGTCGTAACCGGCTACTACGTGTCCTTCTGCCAGAAAATAGCGTTCAAGTGCGCTCATACCGATGCCGCCGGCACCAACAAAGTATATTGCTTTCATTTGCTTTCGTCTTTATTTTCGTTCAGCGAGTTTGATTACTTCGTCGGCAATGTCAGAAGCGGCATTGGGGCGGGCAAGTTCCAAAATATTTCGGCTGAGGTTTTCAAGTTTTTCCAAGTCGGTAACCGTGTTAATTGCTAGTGGCAGCAGTGCACGCCGGGCATCATTATCGGTAACGTAGAGTGCTGCATTCTTTTGTACCAGGGCCAGCGCATTCTTGGTTTGATGGTCTTCGGCAACGTTGGGCGAAGGTACTAATATTACAGGTTTTCCCAACAGACAGAATTCCGATATGCTGCCAGCACCGGCTCTTGAAATAACCAGGTCGGCAGCGGTATAAGCGCTCTTCATGTCGCTGACAAAGTCTGTGACAATCAAGTTCTCGGGGCAGCCCCGGCGTGTCAGTTCGGCTTTGATGGTGTCGCTGTAGTATTTACCGGTTTGCCAAATAAACTGTATGTTGTTTTGTTGCTTTACTAAAGGCAGGTTTCCCAGAATGCTTTCGTTAATGGTGAGTGCTCCAAGCGAGCCGCCGACAATAAGGATGGTTCTTTTACCGGGAATAAGGCCGAAGTTGCGTATAGCCTCTTCTTTGCTGAGGCCTTCAGCCAGCAGGTTTTGTCGGATGGGGTTTCCGGTAAGCAATATTTTTTCGGCAGGGAAAAAGCGCTCCATTCCGTCGTAGGCGACACAAATTTTGCATGCTTTCTTGGCTAGCAGTTTGTTGGTTACACCGGCGTACGAATTCTGTTCTTGAATGAGTGTCGGTATACCCAACTGTTCTGCCACTTGCAGGGTAGGACCGCTGGCATAGCCTCCAACGCCTACAGCAACTTGTGGGTTAAATTCCCGGATAATATTACGGGCCAGTGCTCGACTTTTCATGATTTTGAAGAGCACAGGTATATTCTTTAACAGGTTTTTGCGGTCAAAACCGGCTATGGGCAACCCTTTGATGGGGTAGCCTGCCGCGGGTACACGTTGCATCTCCATACGTCCTTCTGCACCTACAAAAAGGATTTGTGCGTTGGGGCGTTTGGCACGTATTTCATTGGCGATGGAAACGGCAGGAAAGATGTGTCCTCCTGTACCTCCACCACTGATGATGACTCTCAATTCGTCGTTCATAAGTCATTACTATATAGTACAAGCGCAAAATTAGCAATTATTTTTCGTAGAAGGCTATGTTTGTCAGCGTATTTTTAGAAGTTAGGCAGTACTTTTGTAGAGTTGCAAACTAAAAGTTCTGCACCCATCGGGCCTCAAGCGTTAAAAACTGTGTTTGCTTGTTGCCGTGATGGGTGCAGCAATGATTTTATGCCTTTTTGTTTTCAAAGTAGTTGTTCGAGTTCTTCCAGTGTTTCGGCAACCTGGTAATAGTCTGCAGGCTGTCCGCTGATGAGTTGTTGCTCAAAAAGGTTTTTGAGTGCGCTGAGTACAGCGTTCCAGCAACCATCTACGTTAAAGAAGACGATGGGTTTTCTTTCAATGCCGATGCAAGTATTTGCCATGACGGTAAACACTTCGTCGAGTGTGCCTATACCGCCGGGCAGCGCCAAGAGTATGTCGCTTTCGCGGTTCATCATGGCTTTGCGATTTGTCAAGTCGGCACAACGAAAGGTAACATCGATGCAATCGCTTACCTGTCCGCGTTCAACAAGGATGTCGGGCACCATGCCATACACGCGTCCGCCATGTTTTTTGACGCTTTGGGCCAGCACTTCCATGAGTCCTTTGCGTGCGCCGCCATAAACCAGCGTACGTCCGGTACGTCCGATGAGTGTTCCTACTTGTATGGCTGCCTGCCGATAGCTCTCAGGCAGATTGGTTTTTGAGGAAAGAAACACACCGATGGTGCGGTACATAGCTTTTTTATCTAGCTGCAATACACTCAATTTCTACGCGAGCACCCTTTGGGAGGGTTTTTACGGCAACAGCCGAGCGGGCGGGGAAGGGTGCTTCGAAGAAGGTGGCATAAACTTCGTTCATTTCGGCAAAGTCGGCCATATCAGCAAGGAATACACAGGTTTTAACCACGTTGCCCATAGTCAGGCCGGCCTCTTCGAGAATATGCTTCATATTGGTTAGCGACTGAGTGGTGAGTTCCTTAATGCCACCTTCAGCAAAGTTTCCGGTAGCGGGGTCAATGGGGAGTTGCCCTGATACGAATACCATACCATTTGCTTCAATAGCTTGGCTGTAGGGGCCGATGGCTGCGGGAGCCTTGGCTGTTGCAATAGCTTGTTTCATTTGATTGTGTGATTTTAAAGGGTTATAAATTCGATAGTAGCGTGTTGTATACGCTTGATTGTCAGTATAATACGAGTAGTATTCCTAACCAGTGCGACACAGAGCCGAGCAATACAAAGATGTGCCAGATACCGTGATGGTAGGGGCGGTTGTCGTGGGCAAAGAACCAGGTGCCCGCTGTGTAGAAAAAGCCTTCGGCGCCAATGCAGGCCAATGCACTGACCGAAAGTTTGGAGCACACAGGTTCGGCTATGAATACAAAAGACCAGCCCATTACCAGATATAACAGTAACGACAGTCGGGGATAGCGGTTAATGGCAGTAATCTTGTATATAGCTCCGCCAATGGCAACTAGCCAGAGTATGCTAAATACGGTCCATCCCAACACTCCGCCTACCACGCCGATGCATATCGGAGTATATGATGCAGCAATCATTACATAAATGCTGATATGGTCAAAGATGCGCAGGAGGTTTTTGGTTTTGCCAGGCATCCACCAGTGGTAGAGCGAACTGGCTGCATACATCATCAGCATGCCGCAGGTAAAGAACGTTGTACCAAAGGCATGTTTCCAGTTGCTTGCATAGCCCAGCCTGAGTATAATCCAAGCTGTAGCCAATGTAAAGGCCACACCTGTTAGGTGCGTTAAGGTGTTGAATCGTTCTTCTTTCGAACGTTTGCTCAGAGCATTCATGCTGCAAAGGTAGTGTAACGCTTAGAATTAACGAACTAAAATCAGCTTTACTTTTGGGGCATATGCCTTGTCGCTTGTTGTTCTGCGCTTTGTTTATAGTCAATGTCGGTGTGCTTATGCCTTGCTGTGCCTGATGTTTTAGGTTTGTCGTCGAGGTAGTTTTCAGGAGTTTTAAACCCATGTAGCAGGTATGTACCAAAACTTTTCGTTATTTTTGCTCGCTGTTGCAGTTTGAGGGCTGCACATGAATCAACCTAAGAAATAGTGATATGTTAGAGATAAAGAATTTGCACGCCTCTGTCGAAGGCAAGGAAATCCTTCGTGGTGTAAACCTTACTATTCGTGATGGCGAAGTGCATGTGCTTATGGGGCCGAATGGTTCTGGTAAGAGCACGTTGAGCAATGTGCTGGTAGGTAATCCCAAGTTCGAGGTTACCGAAGGCTCCATACTTTTTAACGGCAAGGACTTGCTGGCCCTTTCGCCCGAAGATCGTTCGCACGAGGGTATTTTTATGTCTTTCCAGGCACCGACCGAAATCCCAGGCGTGTCAATGACTAATTTTATGCGAGCAGCGCTCAATGCCAAGCGCAAGTACTTTGGACAGGAACCATTACCTGCAGCCGAGTTTCTCAAGTTGCTCAAGGAAAAGCGCAAACTCGTAGGTTTGGATGCTCACTTTATGAGCCGTGGAGTAAATGAAGGTTTTTCGGGAGGTGAGCGCAAGCGCAACGAAATATTCCAGATGGCTGTGCTCGAACCGCTCTTCTCCATACTCGACGAAACCGACTCTGGCCTCGATGTTGATGCTTTGCGTACGGTGGCCGAGGGCTTTAATCTGCTCCGTACACCCCAGACCAGTGCCATGGTTATTACGCATTACCAGCGTATGCTCGACTACTTGAAGCCCGACTTTGTACATGTTCTGGTAAAAGGCCAGGTTGTTAAGGAAGGTGGTCCTGAATTGGGATACGAAATCGAGGAGAAAGGATTCGATTGGATTAAAGAACAACTTTAGTTACAGAGCGGGCAGCTGGAGGATGCACCCTCCAGTTGCCCGGTTCTGCAACCAATACCACACGACAGCATGAAAAGTCATCAACAATACATCGACCTCTATCGTGAGCACGGAGCCTTGATAGCTTCGGGTAGTTGCGAGGTTCTCAATGCCCAGCGCGAAGCAGCAGCCCGGCAATTAGCCGACCAAGGTTTTCCCACCCGCAAGGTAGAGCGTTACAAATATACCAGTGCCGAGGAGGCCTTTGCGCCCGACTTCGGTCTTAATCTTAAGCGAATGGCTCCCGGGGTAAATCCTTACGAAGCCTATAAGTGTAATGTACCCAACCTCAGTACTGCACTCTTTTTTGTGGTCAACGATGTGCCTTTTCCTGCATCAGCTGGTACGAAGGCTTCATTGCCCGAAGGGGTCGTGGTAGAATCGTTATGTCAGGCAGCCCGTAGCCATGCCGGCTTGCTTGCCCGCTACTATAATCAAGCGGCTGCTACAGACCGCGACTTCCGTACCGGACACGATGGCGTAACTTTACTCAACACCTTGCTGGCTCAGGACGGATTGTTTATTTACCTGCCCGCCGGAGTCAGACTTAAGTCTCCCATTCAGGTTGTAAATGTTTCGGCAGCCCGTATGGATATGATGAGTGTGCGCCGCATACTCATTGTAGCCGAAGAGGGTGCAGAAGGGGCAATCCTGCTGTGCGACCACGCCGAGGCTACTCACCGTTATCTCAGTACGCAAGTAGTCGAAGTGTTTGCTGCTAAAGATGCCCATATCGACCTTTACAGCATAGAGGAAACCAGTGCTTCGAACACACGCTTCTCCACAATGTATGTAGAGCAGGAGGCTGGCAGTAAAGTGAGCTATGATGGAGTAACGTTAACTTGTGGAACCAGCCGCAATCGTTTGGATGTGCGTTTGCGTGGCGAGGGGGCTGTGAGCGAACTCTATGGAGCTGTTATAGCTGATGGAAATCAACATGTTGACAACAACATGATTGTAGAACATCTTGCTCCTAAATGCAGCAGCGACATGCTTTATAAGTATGTGCTCGATGATGAGAGTGTCGGTGCCTTTGCCGGTAAAGTTTATGTGGCAACTGGAGCGCAGCAAACTGTATCGCAGCAAACCAATGCCAATCTGTGTGCATCGCCCACAGCACATGCCTATTCGCAGCCCATGCTCGAGATTTATGCCGATGATGTGAAGTGTAATCATGGTTCCACCATTGGAAAACTCGACGAAGGAGCTCTCTTTTATATGCGTCAGCGCGGTATTCCCGAGCAGGAAGCTCGTCTGCTTCTGCAGCATGCTTTTGTCAACGAGGTGCTCCGCCACGTACAGATACCGCTTTTGCACGAGCGTCTTTCGCAATTGGTCAACCTCCGTTTCCGAGGCGAACTGAACAAGTGTAGAGGTTGCCGCATGTGCAAGTAAGCATTTGATTTTTCAAGTTTATTCAATAAGTTTTAATACAGATGTACGATTTGACTACCGTCCGTAAGGACTTTCCCATACTCGAGCGTCAGGTTTACAACCGTCCATTGGTTTATCTTGACAATGCCGCCACTACTCAAAAACCGCGTCAGGTGGTCGAGGCCATGGTCGGCGAATACTATTCGGTGAACGCCAACGTACATCGAGGTGTTCACTACCTGTCGCAGCAGGCAACAGACTTGCATGAGGCAGCCCGCGAGCGGGTGCGCACCTTTATCAATGCACAGAGCGCGGCCGAGATTGTATTTACGCGAGGCACTACCGAGAGTTTGAACTTGGTGGCCAGTTCTTATGGCGAGGCCTTTTTGCACGAGGGCGATGAGGTGTTGCTCACTGTCATGGAGCACCATAGCAATATTGTGCCTTGGCAGTTATTGCGTGAGCGAAAAGGCATTGTACTCAAGGTTATTCCTATGAACGATGCCGGCGAACTTGATTTAGAGGCTTATGTTCAACTCTTTACTCCGCGTACAAAACTGGTGTGTGTAGCACATGTAAGTAATGTGCTCGGAACTGTTAATCCCGTTCGGCAAATGGCCAGGATTGCCCATGCACATGGAGCACATATCTTAGTAGATGGAGCACAGAGCGTGCCGCACTTTGCGGTTGATGTGCAAGATTTGGATTGTGACTTTCTTGTCTTTTCTGGTCATAAGGTTTATGGTCCTACAGGCATCGGGGTGCTCTATGGTCGCGAAAGTTTGCTTGAACAAATGCCGCCCTATCAGGGAGGTGGCGAAATGATAGCCCGCGTAACCTTTGAGCATACCACCTTCGAACGCTTGCCCTTCAAGTTCGAGGCTGGTACCCCCGACTATGTGGGTACCCATGCCCTGGCAGCAGCCATAGATTACGTAACAGCTTTGGGAATGGACAATATTCATGCTCACGAGCGTGCGGTAACAGCTTACGCTATGGAACAGATGGCTGCCATACCGGGTATGCAACTTTACGGTACGGCTTCTGGCAAGGATGCAGTGGTTGCCTTTAATCTGGCCAACATCCATCCGCTCGACTTGGGCACGCTGCTCGATCGCTTGGGTATTGCCATCCGCACCGGCCACCATTGTGCGCAGCCGCTCATGCAGCGTTGTGGTGTAGAGGGTATGGCCCGTGCCTCGTTTGCCCTTTATACAACCTTCGACGAGGTCGACGCCCTTGTGCGAGGCATAGATCGTGTACGTCAGATGTTCTGAAGCCTTGAGTAGCGATAGCTCACTCTTTTTGTGGAGAGTAAAAACTATCAGTTCATAGACTCCATGCATATTTGTGTATATTTTTTATTCGTGAGTCTGTAGTAAATCTGTCTATTGCTGCGTCTAATAAGTAACCTTGCCTCTCAAAACGGCTGCCAGATGATATGCAGTGCCCGGATTGTGTGGAGTCTGCGTTTTGGTTTATATAGCCAGTTGCCAGAGCAAAGCGGGGCAGTTCTATGCTTATATTCCTCTTTCGAGCGGCTTGGTATTGTCGATAATTTATCATTCTTTAAAACCATACTATCATGCTTATTACCACCACTCCCACCATCGAAGGTCACCCCATTCAGCAATACCATGGCGTTGTATCGGCCGAAGCCATTATCGGTGCCAACATGTTCCGCGACCTTTTTGCCAGCATTCGCGATGTTATTGGTGGCCGTTCCTCAGCCTATGAGTCAGTGCTCATCGAAGGCCGCGAAACTGCGCTTCGCGAACTTACGCAACGTGCCATGAGTTTAGGTGCAAATGCCGTTGTCGGCGTCGACTTTGACTACGAAACGGTAGGATCAGGCGGTTCCATGCTGATGATTGTTGCCACAGGTACAGCTGTATCTATTTAAGGCAACCCCTTGTTACCTTTGTACCTGTTGCCGCTCAACAGTGTTGTAGTATAAAAATAGTTATTCATCCCGCTCTTTTGTTCGGTGTGTGTTCGCTGGTTGTAGGTGTCATGCTTTGCCGTGTCCGTACCAAGGCGCAATATCCGTCAAAAGAGCGGGTTTATGTATGTGCGTACTCATAGCGCCATCGTATAGTTTTCATAGTTATGCTTCTATCCCTATATAATAAAGAGCGTTTGGTTGAGGCCGGATGCGATGAGGCCGGGCGCGGTTGCCTGGCCGGTAGTGTTTATGCTGCAGCAGTAATCTTTCCGCCCGATTATGTCAATGCCGAACTTAACGACTCCAAGCAGCTCACAGCTAAACGCCGTTACCGTTTGCGCCAGGTTATAGAGCGCGATGCCCTTGCCTGGGCCTTGGGTGTGGTAACTCCGTCCGAAATCGATGAGTTGAACATACTCAATGCCTCAATTTTAGCCATGCACCGTGCACTCGATGCTTTAACCCTTCGGCCGGAATTTGTAATTGTTGATGGAAACCGTTTCAAGCCCTACGGCCAATTACCGCATCAAACCATTGTAAAGGGCGATGGTAAGTATCTGTCTATTGCAGCCGCCTCAATTTTGGCCAAGACCTATCGCGACGACTATATGTGTCAACTTCACGAAGCGTATCCTTATTATGGTTGGAATCATAATGCAGGCTATCCGACAAAGGAACACCATGCCGGAATAGCAACACATGGTTTGACACCTTATCACCGTTTGAGTTTTGCCGGACTAAACGAGCCGCAATTACCTTTTACCGATTGATGAGAGTGCCTGTTAACGAGGTGCACATCAACTATAACTTATAAAATAAGGAGCTACGGGAGTGATTTTCATTCATTCCCGTTTTTTTTTCCTACTTTTGCACGCAGAAATAAAAAACACCTATGCAAAAGAACTTAGTTATCGTCGAGTCTCCTGCCAAAGCCAAGACTATCGAAAAGTTTCTCGGGTCTGATTTCAAGGTCATGTCCAGTTACGGTCATATCCGCGACTTGAAGAAAAAGAATTTTGGCATAGACCTCGATACCTTTGTACCCCAATACGAAATACCTGCCGATAAGAAGCACGTAGTGAGCGACTTGCGCGCGCAGGCCAAAAAGTCGGAGGCCGTGTGGTTGGCATCCGATGAGGACCGCGAGGGAGAAGCCATATCCTGGCACCTGGCTGAAGTTCTTGGTCTGGATCCCAAGGATACACGCCGTATTGTTTTTCACGAAATAACAAAGCCTGCAATTTTGGCTGCCATCGAACACCCGCGTCACATCGACCTCAATCTGGTCGATGCCCAACAAGCACGCCGGGTACTCGACCGCCTGGTTGGTTTTAAACTCTCACCCGTGCTGTGGCGCAGGGTACGACCCAGCCTTTCGGCCGGTAGAGTGCAAAGTGTGGCTGTCCGTCTCATTGTAGAGCGCGAACGCGAAATACAGGCATTTAAGGCCGAGGCCAATTATCGTGTCACAGCCCTCTTTACCATTCAAACAGCCAACGGTCCTGTTCGTTTTAAATCGGAACTGGGCAAGCGCTTTGCTACAGAACCCGAGGCTGAGGCTTTTTTGCAGGATTGCCAGCAGGCAACCTTTACTGTTGAAAGCATCAATGTGCGTCCGGCTAAACGTACGCCAGCACCGCCTTTCACCACCTCTACGCTGCAGCAGGAAGCAGCCCGTAAACTGGGATTCCCTGTGGCCATGACCATGCGCGTGGCTCAAAGCCTCTATGAGTCGGGACTTATAACCTACATGCGTACCGACTCGATGAATCTTTCCGACCTCTGCCTGAACAGCTGTGCACCGGTTATCGAAAAACTCATGGGCACCGACTACCACCAGCGACGTACATACCACACACATGCTAAAGGTGCTCAAGAGGCTCACGAGGCCATCCGTCCTACCGATATGGCCCGTCAAGCCATCAGTGGTACCAGTCAGGAAAAGCGTTTGTACGAACTGATTTGGAAACGTACCATAGCTTGCCAGATGGCCGATGCCCGTCTTGAAAAGACTACAGTGGGCATCTCGGTAAGCGGACGCAGCGAAACGTTTCAGACAACTGGTGAAGTAGTACGCTTCGATGGTTTTTTGCGTGTATACCGTGAGAGTCAAGGCGACGACGATAATGCTGTAGCCGAAGCCGATTCAAACCTTTTACCTCCATTGACCGAGGGGCAGCAGTTGCAGCGCGAAACGATTGTAGCGCAACAGCGTTTTACCCAGCAGCCGGCACGCTATACCGAAGCCTCGCTCGTGCACAAACTCGAGGAGTTGGGTATCGGGCGCCCCTCAACTTATGCACCCACCATCTCCACCATACAGCAGCGAGAGTATGTCAAGAAAGGCGACCGCGAGGGTACTGCCCGCAGTTATAGCCAACTTACGTTACGCACCACCGGTATTGAGCGCGAAACTCTGACTGAGAACGTCGGAAGCGACCGGGGTAAACTCATACCTACCGATACAGGCCTCGTAGTCAACGATTTCTTGATGGAATACTTTCCAAACATCATGGACTATAACTTTACGGCAAATGTAGAGAAGGAGTTCGACGAAGTAGCTGAAGGAAAGAAAGATTGGACCAAACTCTTGCGTGCTTTCTACGACGATTTCGACCCACAGGTAGAGCGTACACTCAACGAAAAAACCGAACACCGCGTAGGAGAGCGCGAGTTGGGCATCGATCCTAAGAGTGGCAAACCTGTAAGTGTTAAGATAGGACGCTTCGGCCCCGTTGTACAGATAGGTACACCGGCCGACGACGAGAAACCTCGCTTTGCCAATTTAGCTGCAGGCTTAAGCATCGAAACCATTACTTTGGAGCAGGCTCTCGAACTATTTAAGTTGCCGCGCAGCCTGGGTGAGTTTGAGTCGCAAACCATCAAGGCAAATGTTGGTCGCTTTGGGCCCTATGTGCAGTTAGGCAAACTCTTTGTATCCATACCCAAGGACGAAGACCCTATGACCATTACTTTGGAGCGTGCCATAGAGTTGATACTTGCCAAACGTGAAGCTGAGATAAAAAGTCACCTCAAGCAGTTTGACGAAGAACCAGGTATGGAAGTCAGAGCCGGACGCTGGGGACCTTACATCTCCTTTGAGGGTAAAAACTACAAGATACCTAAAAAGGATGCCGACCGGGCAGCAACACTCTCGCTCGAAGAGTGCCGGCAAATTATCGAAGCAGAGCAGAAAAAGCCTGCCAAGACGCGTCGTGCAAGTAAAAAATAATTTAGCGGGCAGCTTAGGCTGCCTGCTTTCTCACTTTATATCACTTAAAGCGTGCAAAGCATCATTTTAGTCGGCTACATGTGTGTGGGTAAAACCACCGTGGGCAAAGCATTGGCCAAAGCACTGGGACTCACCTTCTACGACCTGGACTGGTACGTAGAGGAGCGTTTTCATACCAAAGTGAGCCGCATTTTTGCCGAGGAGGGAGAGGTGCGTTTTCGCGACCTGGAGCGACGCATGTTGCACGAAGTGGCTGAATTCGAAAACGTGGTGGTAGCCTGTGGAGGCGGTACGCCCTGCCATTTCGACAATATAGACTACATGAATCGTACGGGCAATACTTTTTATCTGAAAGCCTCGGTCGAAACCGTGCTGCAGCACCTGAGCATGAGCCGGGGTGAGCGTCCGTTGCTTAAAGGTAAATCGCCTGCTGAGCTACGCACTTTTGTGGAGGAACAACTGGCTGAGCGCGAGCCCTATTACGAAAAAGCGCACAATGTGATTGATGTGAATGTGCTCGATTCATTCGAAAAAATCGGGCTCGTAGTTAATGAAATACTGACTAAGCTAAATACGTAGGTTTTATGCGTAAGTGGAGAATAGAAGACTCTGAAGAATTATACAACATCAAAGGATGGGGAGTGAACTACTTCGGGATAAACGAGAAGGGACACGTTTACGTTTCGCCCCGTAAGGATGGTGTCAAGGTCGACCTCAAGGATATTGTTGACGAACTCAACATGCGCGACATCACAGCTCCCGTGCTGCTGCGCTTTCCCGATATCCTTGACAACCGCATTGAAAAGACTTCCGAATGCTTTAACCGGGCAGCCGAGGAGTACGAGTACAAGGCCGAGCACTTTATTATTTATCCCATTAAGGTAAACCAGATGCGCCCCGTGGTAGAAGAAATCATCAGCCACGGTAAAAAGTATAACTTAGGACTTGAGGCCGGTTCAAAGCCCGAACTTCATGCAGTGCTGGCTACCAATATGGATTCCGACAGTTTGATTATCTGTAACGGACATAAGGACCAGAACTTTATTGAACTGGCTCTGCTTGCCCAAAAGATGGGTAAGCGCGTTTATCTGGTTGTCGAAAAGCTTCCTGAACTCATTACCATTGCTCAAACGGCCGAGAAAATCGGCGTGCGCCCTAATTTGGGTATCCGTATCAAGCTGGCAGCTTCGGGCACCGGCAAATGGCAGGAAAGTGGCGGCGATGCTTCGAAATTCGGACTGAACTCTTCCGAACTGCTCCAGGCTCTGCAAAAGCTCGACGAGATGGGCCTGCACGACTGCCTCAAACTGATACACTTTCACATCGGTTCGCAGATTACAAAAATCCGTCGTATATCAACAGCCCTGCGCGAGGCAGCACAGTTCTACGTACAATTGCATGCCCTGGGCTTTAACATCGAATTTGTTGACTGTGGTGGTGGCTTGGGAGTAGACTATGATGGCACACGTTCCAGCAACTCAGAAAGTTCGGTAAACTACTCTATTCAGGAGTACGTGAACGACTGCGTGTACACCTTTGTCGATGCAGCCAACAAGAACCACATTCCGCACCCTAACCTCATTACCGAGGGCGGACGCTCGCTTACTGCTCACCACTCCGTATTGGTGGTCGATGTGCTCGAAAGTGTGAGCATGCCCCATATGGACGAAGAGTTCCATCCCTCTGAGCAAGACCATCAACTGGTACACGATTTGACCGAAATATGGGATAAACTTTCCACTCGCTCCATGCTCGAGGACTGGCACGATGCCCAGGACATTCGCGACGAGGCGCTCGACCTTTTCCGTCACGGAATTATCGACCTCAAAACGCGTGCGCAAATCGAAAGCCTGTATTGGAGCATTAGTCATGAGATCAGCGAACTCGTACACCATCAGAAGCACGTGCCCGATGAGCTGCGCACGCTCGACAAGAGCATGAGCGACAAGTACTTCTGCAACTTCTCGCTCTTCCAGTCGCTTCCCGACTCTTGGGGCATCGACCAGCTATTTCCCATCATGCCTATTCATCACTTGCTCGAGAAGCCCACGCGCTCTGCCACCCTGCAAGACATTACCTGCGACTCGGATGGCAAAATATCGGCCTACGTAAACTACAACCAGCAGACGTCGTACCTGCCGCTGCATGCCATCAAGCAGGGAGAGCATTACTACATTGGTTTCTTCCTGGTGGGTGCATACCAGGAAATTTTGGGTAACATGCACAACCTCTTTGGCGATACCAATGCCGTACACGTTACGGTAGATCAGGATGGTTACAGCATTGACAAAACTATTGACGGCGAAACCGTAGCCGATGTGCTCGAATATGTGCAATACGACCCCAAACGCCTGGTACGCCGCCTCGAAACGTGGGTGAGCAAAGCTGTTAAAGAAAATCGTATTACTGTTGAGGAAGGCAAGGAGTTCATCTCGAACTACCGTTCCGGTCTCTATGGCTATACCTATCTGGAGTAGGCTAATTGCTCCGTATTATTTTACGTATCCCGTAACCCAAAGCCCCGACTGCAAGCCGTTGCAGTCGGGGCTTTGTAGTCGGGGTGGTTGGCAGGCATGGGCACAAGTGGATTTGAAAAGGCCGTGTGAAACATTTTACACCCCTTGCTTATTTTTCAACATCCGGCTCAAAGTGTCGGAAATGGGTGTTCCGATAGCGCGTCGTATGGCAGCGTTTTTGCGGTCCTGTCCAATAGGAATATATCCTTGTCGTAGTGTATGGCCAATTGCTTTTTCTGCTTATTCAACGGGGAGGAATAACTTTTCGAGAAGTAAGTAAAAGCCCGAAGCATGCTTGTGGGCGGATGCTTCGGGCTTAATTCTAAAAGTGAAGAGTGAACGGGGCAGATACCCGTTCAGGAGGTGCGGTTAGCAAACCTTTTCGAGTTTCTTCATGATAGCGAACATGAAGATGGCCGATACGAGGCAGAGGCCAACGAGGATACCCCAGAGAGTCCAGAGAGGCAGACCGCCCCACAGAACGCCGATAATCGATACAAGGTAGTTACCGATGGCTGTAGCAGCAAACCATCCACCCATCATCAAACCCTTGTATTTGGGAGGAGCTACCTTCGATACAAACGAGATACCCATGGGCGAAAGGAACAATTCGGCAAACGTGAGTACGAGGTAGGTGCTAATCAGTACGTTAGGCGTTACGCGGTAGTCGCCCGAGGTGGTTGCAAGTGCATCGGGTACAGGCAGACCCATGGAGCTGACAAGCATAATCATGAAACCGGCTGCTGCAATGAACATACCGATACCGATTTTGCGCGGAGCCGAGGGTTCTTTGCCTTTGGCAGCAAGTGCACCGAAGAGGGCCATGGATACGGGAGTCAGCGCAACTACAAAGAACGGGTTGAACTGTTGGAATTTTTGCGGAAGGATTTCGATGGGAGTGTCACCCTGGCTGGTATAGTTCCAGATGAGGACTGCTAAGGCTGCCACGAGGATGAAGCCTGCTTTGCCCTTGCCTGCGCCAGTCTTCGACTGCAGCACGCCAAACAGAGCATATACGGCAAATACCAGACATACGAGGTTCAGAAGGTCGAAACCAATGCGGGTGAGGCCGGTAGCCTCAATCTGTGTGTAGTCGCGGGCAAAGAACGTCAGGGTCAGACCATTCTGGTGGAAAGCCATCCAGAAGAAGATAACTACAGCGAATACCAGGCAGAGTGCTACGATGCGCGATTTGGTTTCGGCAGGAGTGAGTTCTTCAATAGCTGCAGACTCCTTGTTGTTGGCCTGCTGCTTCACGTTTACGTCGGCATGTTTAAAGGTATTGCGACCGAGTACGTAAATCAGCATCGAGACGATGAGCGATACGCATGCTACGGCAAAACCCCAGTGGTACGACGAAGAAAGGCTTTCGATATAGTTGTTGGCAAAGTTGGTGAGCGAAGCGGCGTCCGTAGCCGAACCCTGCTCGGCTGCAAGACTGGTGAACTTAGTCAAAGCGTCGCCTGCGAGTGAGCCGTCAAGGTATTGGTGAGCCAGGTCGGGGATAGAACCATTATAGGTGAAGCCGTCCTTGCCCATGTACCACGAAGTGATTTTCTCTGCTGCGGTGGGGGCAAACATGGCACCAATGTTGATGGCCATATAGAAGATGGAGAAGGCTGAGTCGCGTTTGGAGGAATACTTGGGGTCGTCGTACAAGTTTCCGACCATTACCTGCAAGTTTCCTTTAAACAGACCCGTACCAAGGGCGATGAGGAAAAGCGAACCGAACATGGCTGCCTTGCCGATGAAATCGTTTCCGGTAGGAATGGCAAGACATACATAACCGGCAAACATCACAATAATACCGGAGGTGACCATTCGGCCGAAACCGAATTTGTCGGCAAGAATACCACCAAGCACGGGCAAGAAATAAACCAGTGCCAGGAAGCCTGCGAAAATCTGAGATGTTACTGCGGCAGTGAAGCCGAACTTTGCTTGCAGGAATAGCGTGAAGATGGCAAGCATCGTGTAGTAACCAAAGCGCTCACCGGTGTTGGCAAGTGCCAGGGCATAAAGTCCTTTAGGTTGTCCTTCGAACATAGATTAGAATAATTATAAAGTTAGTAAATAGAGATTGATTTCAGCGAATGTAGAACCCGGCGGGCGGGTGGGGAGGCCCTTTCTTAGAGGTGCGTAGGGGAAAGTTCGTCCTTCAGGAAACGTCCCGTGTGGCTGGCCTCAACGGCTGTCAGTCCTTCGGGGGGGCCTTGGTAAAGGAGTTGGCCACCGCCGCGTCCGCCTTCGGGGCCCATGTCGATGAGGTAATCGGCCACCTTGATGACATCGAGGTTGTGTTCAATGACGATAACGGTGTTGCCTCGCTCCACCAACTTTTGCAGAACATCCATGAGTACGCGGATATCCTCGAAATGGAGGCCCGTGGTGGGTTCGTCCAGAATGTACACCGTTTTGCCGGTGTCGCGCTTGGCCAGTTCGGTTGCCAGCTTCACGCGCTGGCTTTCGCCGCCCGAAAGGGTGGTGGAACTTTGGCCAAGTTTGATGTAGCCCAAGCCAACCTCCTGCAGCATCTTGATTTTATGCTGGATTTGGGGCACGTTTTCAAAGAACTCGACCGCCTGGTTGATGGTCATATCGAGCACGTCGGCAATGCTTTTGCCTTTAAAGCGTACTTCGAGTGTTTCGTGATTATAGCGTTTGCCGTGGCAAGCCTCGCAGGGCACGTACACATCGGGCAGGAAGTTCATTTCAATGGTTTTGTAGCCATTGCCTTTGCACACATCGCAGCGTCCGCCTTTGACATTGAACGAGAAGCGCCCCGGTTTATAGCCTCTGATTTTGGCTTCGGGCAGATTGACGTAGAGTGCCCGTATGTCGGAAAAAACACCTGTGTAAGTAGCAGGGTTTGAACGGGGAGTACGTCCGAGCGGACTTTGGTCTACGGCTACAACCTTGTCGATAAGTTCAAGGCCTTCGAGTTTGTCGTAGGCTAAAGGTTCGCGTAAGGATCGGTAGAAGTGTTGCGAGAGAATGGGTTGCAGGGTGTCGTTAATGAGTGTCGACTTGCCGCTGCCCGAAACACCAGTTACGCAGATGAGTGTGCCTAATGGGAACTCAACCGTTACGTTGCGCAGGTTGTTGCCCCGGGCACCGCACAGGCGGAGCATGCCCCCGTTACCCGGACGGCGGTGTGCGGGAATTTCGATGCAGCGTTGCCCGTTCAGGTATTGCGAGGTGAGGGTTTGGGTGGCTAACATTTGTTGGGGGGTACCGGCAAATACCACTTCGCCGCCCAGCCGGCCGGCGCGTGGACCCATATCGACAATGTAGTCGGCCGCCAGCATCATGTCTTTGTCGTGTTCTACAACCACAACAGTGTTGCCCAGGTCGCGCAGGTTTTTGAGCGAGTTGATAAGGCGCACATTGTCGCGCTGGTGGAGGCCGATGCTTGGTTCGTCAAGGATGTAAAGCACATTGACCAGCTGCGAACCTATCTGTGTGGCCAGGCGGATGCGTTGGCTCTCGCCGCCTGAGAGGGTGGTTGACGTACGCGCCAGTGAGAGGTAGTCGAGTCCGACATCGAGCAGGAACTTGAGGCGGCTGAGCAACTCCTTTAATATTTCGTGGGCTATAGCCCGTTGCTTCTCCTCGAGAGATGGCTCTACTCCGCTCAGAAACTCGTAAAGTTCAGCGATGTCCATGTTCGAGAGTTCGGCAATGTTTTTGCCGGCAAAGCGGTACGATAGTGCCTCGCGGTTAAGGCGTGCGCCGTGGCATGCGGGGCAGACTTCGGTTTTCGAGAATTGTTCGGCCCAACGTTGGGCAGTAGCAGTCATTTCGGTATCGGCCATTTGGCTGATGTACTTTACTAATCCGTCAAAGTCTACATAATAGTCATCGGTGGTATGCGAAACAGCTGCGGGAATGCGCAGGCGGTCGGCCTTGCCGTTGAAGATTTCGTCGAGCGCCTCTTCGGGAATGTCGCAGATGGGAGTTTTGAGGTCGCATCCGTAGGGTTCGAGTATTGCTTGCAGTTCCCAAAAGATAAGCGCGTTGCGGTATTTTCCTAAAGGGGCCAATCCGCCTTCTTTGATGGAGAGTTGCGGAGTGGGAATCACCTTTTCTTTGTCGATAACGCTTACAAACCCCAGTCCTTTGCACTTGGGGCAGGCCCCTTGTGTTGAGTTGAACGAGAAATTGTGGGGTGCAGGCTCGCGATACGAAAGTCCGCTCGTGGGGCACATGAGTTGTTTGGAATAGAAGCGGCAACTTTGATCCGATGCGTCAAGAATCATCATCAGGCCACCGCCCTGGTGTAGGGTTTGTGCCACGCTTTTGCGCAGTCGTTCGCCATCCTTGGACTGTACGGCCAGTTTGTCTACAACCACTTCGATGTCGTGATTCTTGTAACGATCCAGCTTCATTCCGCCCACGGCCTCACGCAGTTCGCCGTCAACGCGTACAGTCAGAAAACCTTTGCGGCGCACCGACTCAAAGAGTTCCTTGTAGTGTCCCTTGCGTGCTTTGACTAAAGGTGCGAGCAGGTAAACCCGGTGTCCTTCGTAGTGATTGAGAATGAGTTCAACAATCTGCTCTTCGGTGTATTTAACCATCTTTTCGCCCGTGGCGTACGAGTAGGCCTCACCGGCGCGTGCAAAGAGCAGACGCAGAAAATCGTAGATTTCGGTTACCGTTCCTACCGTTGAGCGCGGATTTTTGTTGGTTGTTTTTTGTTCAATGCTGATGACGGGGCTGAGGCCCGTAATCTTGTCAACATCAGGGCGTTCCAGATTATCGAGAAAATTTCGGGCGTAGGCCGAAAAAGTTTCAATATAGCGGCGTTGCCCTTCGGCGTAGAGCGTATCGAAGGCCAGCGAACTTTTTCCCGATCCGCTCAGCCCTGTAATTACACTGAGGCTATAGCGTGGCAGCGTCACGTCGATGTTCTTAAGGTTGTGTACGCGTGCTCCGAGAATTTGTATCTGAGGTTTTGTCATTGTGCGTTCGCTTGTTGCTTTCGGCTATTGTGTGGCCCCCGATGTTTCGGAATAGCCACGCAGCAGGTTAATGGTTTTCTTAATATTGTAGTTGCGGCCGTCGGCCCCACGTGCTTGAATGTTTAGGTAGTAGGCACCGGGTGGTACATCCTTGCCTCCGCTTTTGCCATCCCATCCTCCGTTAAGGTCGGTCCATTCGTAGAGTTTTTTACCCCATCGGCTAAAAACCTGTGCCTTAAACGAAACGATGCTCTGGTAGCCCTCTTTGACTCTGAACACATCGTTGATACCATCACCGTTGGGCGTAAATGCATTGGGAACCTCGAGTTTCGACTCAGAGATGGTGAGTGTAAATGGTTCATCGGTTTTAAATTCGATGGTATCGCGCCCTTGTACAAAGCTGATGAGCAGTTCGACAGTGAAAGCCCCCGATTGCTTAAAAGTAAACTCCGTATTTTCATCGTTGCGCAGCAAAAAAGGAGCGCTTTCGCCCATTTTTGTAAAGCGCCATTCGTAAAGAGGTGTGTAATTGCCTGTATTTTTAGGATTGGCCTTAAAGGTGGCTGTCAGAGGAGCCGATCCGTCGTATTGGGTGTCGTTTACCTCTGAGCCATCGGTATCAAGGTATGTCATGGTAGGCTCAGCTGTGGGATAGTCGTCTTGCCCCCATGCCGAGGCCATAAAAAGCAAAGCGGCCAAAAGGCAGAATAAACGCAGGTGTATCATAAGGCTTGTCGAAAAAACTGTGGCGGGCATGGTGCAGAGGCTCTGAGGTGAGAAACAAGCTTTTCTGCGGCCATACTTGCCTGATTCGGGCGAGCAAAGATACTCATATTTGTATAATATGCTACATTGTCAGGCAAAAAAGTGGCCTTTCAGGCTCTGCCAACGTGTTAAAATCGTATTTTAACAACCTTTGCTAAACATCGATCTGCTTTTATGAGCGAAACATTTATTAACAAATAAAACTTTGAGCACTTTCCCTTTTTTAAAAGGCGTTTTCGGCTCTCCAACCTTCAGAGAAGTGTTTCTTAAGGCTACTTTTTGCTCACTCCGGAGAGCATGTCTGAAATGTTAAAGTCTTGATAGTCAGCCATAACCATTTGACAGGCTCGTCATTTCTTTGTAATTTTGCACCCAGAAACCTCACGAGGAGAGAGGCAAACTGCTCCATCGGCTGCCGAGTGCGGCTATACGGAACAGCACTTGCACACCCGCCGGACCGCCACCAAGTTTCGGGCCCTGGCAACCGGGTACTCTCATTCCACTGCCGGATGTCATCCTTTCGGGTTTGTATTTACCCGTTGAAATCCGCTGTCAGGCGATTTACACATGGGGTGTGATATTTTCCACACGGCGTGTAAATAAAATGCACGTCCCTTTGTCGCCATCTTTTTAGGTTACTCACAGATAGAAGTGCCGCCCGGCTCCTGCTAAAGCTGCGTGCGAGAAATGACACTTCAAGTAACTATCGATTACCCGGCAGTCCGCGTGGCAAAACTTATCCAATGAACATTAAGTATTTATTTTTTCTCTTAGCAACACTTCTTACATTTGTATTTTCAGCCCCGGCTTTAGCACAAACCCATGGCAAAGCCTCATATTATGGTAACAGCATGCACGGACATCGCACCAGCGATGGCTCACGTTATCATAAAGACAGCCTTACTTGCGCACACCGTACGTTGCCGTTCGGAACGCTCTTGAAGGTTACCAATAAACGAAATGGTAAGGAAGTCGTTGTACGCGTAACCGATCGCGGACCCTACATCCGTGGTCGCGTGGTTGACCTCTCCATGGCTGCTGCCCGAGAACTCGGTATGGTTAGCATGGGCGTGGCCCCCGTAACTGTCGAAAACATTGGTTATGCCGACGACTACATCACCGAATCGGCCATTCGCGCCGACTTCCTGGCACAGCGCAACAAATTGCCCCAAGCCAAATACATTGATCCTGCAACCGGTAAGTTCTATACGATGCAGGAGTGGAAGGAGCGCGGCGAAAAACAACGCCGGCAGCATATGGCCGAACTACGCAAAAAGCAGCAGCCCCGCTACCGTATACTCGGCTCGAAGCTTACTGCCAAAATCAAACCCAACCAAAAACAACCATAAAGTTTCCTGTCTTTTAAAACTACAGACAGCGGAACTCATATTTTCCAAGAGCGTGTGCCGCATAAGGCATGCGCTCTTTTGTATTCATCCCATCTACCCCATATTTCATTAAATCTTCATTGTTCAGAA
>Freddie_p2__coassemble_1283_pt1 | contig 95246 bp, 75 predicted proteins | sample Freddie_p2__metabat2_high_PE_021 | metagenome-assembled genome bin Freddie_p2 | reverse complement strand
GATTTAATAAATCAACAGAGGCTTTCTACCCTTCATATCAGCTATTTGAGTGATGGTATGTTTGCTAAAATCGTATAGACTTTCCCATCCCTCATATCAGCTGTTTGAGTGGTGATTTACTTCGGTAAATACTCTAAAAAGCAATACCTTCCAAACGTATTAACGCGTGTGTAAAATATGCTTAGCACAAATCGGGTATGTAAAAATCTTCCGAATCACACAGCTGATGTGCTCAGACCTTGTGGAGAAGTATGCTATTTGTCGTGCGGCTAGTGTTGATAGGCATACCGATTAATCAATTCCAGCTTCATCTGACATTACTTCCAAAATAAGCTTGACTTCTTCCAATCTCCAGCTCCGTAAGGTGAGTATTTCCAGTCTGTCATAATCGGAACGGAACAATGCTCCCATGGTTTCGTATACAGAAAAGCGTTTAGCTAAAGACAACGTTTGGTACATTATGAAACATAGAGTGTGTCTCTTCTAACTGGGCGTTGCAGCTGCGGCTCTGATATTTTCTTCTTCCAGGCTATTCACTGCATTGCTTGAATATGACCTTCTTGCTCCAAAGTCTTTTCCATCATACAGCCCTCATCTGAGTATTGTGGAATTTTAGTGTAGAACACTCAAAGGATAATGGCTTAGACCTGTGGATTATTGTTCCAAATACTCCTTGCCTTACGTTACTAATAGTACTTTAGCTACTCTTGAATCTAAACTATTGCTGTCCGGTAAACATGTTTAACTGGCTATTCTGAGTGATTTTATACATTGACAAGCCCCCTACATGAATAATCATTTTGGCTGTCCGATAAAATATGTTCTCCTTTTATAGGGTATATATGGATGAGGATGCTGTATTTGCCCAAATTAATCAACTCTAATGGTTTTGAATGTGCCAATGAAGCTCCTACACATTCGATTTATCGGCTGTCCGAGAAAATTAAAATATCAATTGGGACATAAAAGTTTTACCAGACACCAATAAATCTAAACACTCAATATCGCATTGGCATATGTGGCATAGTATACATTAATTTTGACTTTTTATAAACAAGGGCTCAGTTTGTGAAAGTTGGGACTTTGTGCATAAAAAAAAGAAGGTGCGCAATTTAGACGCACCTTCATGAATCAATAAAAGGAAAGTTTTTGTAGTGGTTTCCTTATTTTATAAGATCAAGCGTATCGCTTGCAATGAGCAGTTCCTCATCGGTGGGTACAACCACAACCTTTACGGGGCTGTCGGGAGTTGAGATAATTTCCTCTTCGCCGCAGTTTTTAAGGTTCTTCTCTTGGTCTAGTTTGATACCCATAAATTCGAGTCCGTCGGTAGCGCCGCGGCGTACATCCCATTGGTGTTCGCCCACTCCGGCAGTAAATACCACAATGTCAACACCTCCCATGGCTGCAGCATACGAACCAATGTACTTCTTAATACGGTAGTCGTACATTTCCATAGCCAGTTTAGCGTGTTCGTTGCCCGCTTCAATAGCAGCTTCAACTTCGCGGATGTCGCTCGATATTCCTGAAATTCCCAATACGCCGCTCTGTTTGTTGAGCAGGTCGCTCATTTGGTCGGGGGTCAAGCCTTCCTTTTTCATAATGCTGAGAACAGCTGATGGATCGATATCGCCCGAACGTGTACCCATCATCAATCCTTCAAGGGGCGTAAGTCCCATTGAAGTATCAACGCATTCGCCATATTTAACAGCCGAAACTGAAGCACCGTTACCTATGTGGCAGGTAATGATGCGTACTTCCTCGGGTTTTACACCAAGCACTTCGCATACGCGGGCTGTTACAAAGCGGTGGCTGGTGCCGTGTGCGCCCCAACGGCGTATATTGCTCTGCTCGTAGTACTTGTAGGGAACAGCATACATGTATGCCTTGGCAGGCATAGTCTGGTGGAAGGCTGTGTCGAATACAAAAACTTGGGGCAGGTTAGGAAGCATCTTTTTAACGGCTGCGTAGCCCTTGAGGTGAGCTTCGGAGTGCAGCGGGGCAAGCTCCATATACTGTTTCCACTCTTCGAGCATCTGGTCGGTAACAATCTGGCTCTTGGTGAAGCGGCCTCCAGCCACAATGCGGTGACCAGCTGCGCTAATTTCGTCAAGGCTCTTGATAGCTCCATATTCTGCATTCAAGAGCGTGTCGAACATCAGTTTGATGCCCTCGGTGTGTGTGGGGCAGGCTGATTCGATAATCTTCGTTTCACCGTTGATTTTTGTCTTCAGGAAAGAACCTTCCAGGCCGATTTTTTCAATACCACCTGCGGCCAGTACGCTCTTGTCGTCCATTTCGTAAAGTTTGTACTTAATGGAAGAACTACCGCAGTTGATGACGAGAATTTTCATTGTGATGATTCTATTGGTTGGAAATTAGATTACACCGCAAAGTTAGGCAATTATTTCGAGCGAGCGGTAAAAAAGCGGTTTAAATGCCGCTTTGTTGCTTGCCAGGTGAGGTGTAAAAGGTTAAAAGCGCCCGTTCAAAGCGATACATTCGCTTTGAACGGGCGCTGTGTCTGGGATTGTATTGCCTTTAACAGATGCCGCAATACCTCAGTGCAGCAGAGGTTGCCCTGTATTAAGGAGCAATAGTGCGCTGCAAAGTTGTGCTAGCAATATGTGTGGTTAGGCTTCGGCCTTGGCTGCAATAGCTTGGTTGGCAGTGATGGCAATCATTTTGTAGATGTCTTCGATAGAGCAGCCGCGCGAAAGGTCGTTGACGGGACGGGCAATACCCTGAAGGATGGGGCCTACAGCAGTTGCGTGGCCTAGACGCTGCACCAGTTTGTAGCTGATGTTACCAACTTCGAGGCTGGGCACAACAAGTACGTTAGCCTTACCGGCGATGGGGCTTCCGGGAGCTTTGGAATTGCCTACCGAGGGAACGAGGGCAGCATCAGCCTGAAGTTCGCCGTCGATAAGAAGTTCCGGCTTCATTTGCTTGGCAATGTTGAGGGCTTCGACCACTTTGTCAACAACCTCGTGCTTGGCAGAGCCTTTGGTCGAGAAACTGAGCATGGCTACGCGGGGCTCAATGCCTGCTACTGCCTTGGCAGTCTGGGCCGTACATACGGCAATCTGGGCCAATTGGTTGGCATCGGGTACGGGAGTTACTGCAACGTCGCCCATTACGAGTACACCGTTGTTGCCACATTCAGGTGCATGCGTGAGCAGCAGCATGGCACCGCTTACGCAGGTAATGCCAGGGGCTGTTTTGATAATTTGCAGGGCTGGGCGGAGTACATCGCCTGTGGTGTTGCGTGCACCGGCCAACTGGCCGTCGGCATCGCCGCTCTTTATAATCATACAGCCAAAGTAAAGAGGGTCGAGCACCTTTTTGCGTGCTTCTTCAATGGTCATGCCTTTTTTCTTGCGGAGTTCGGCAAGCATCTGGGCGTATTCTTCTTTTTGGGGGCTGGTTGCAGGGTCAATCAGCGTTGCGCGGTCTATATTACCCAAGCCAAATTCCTTTGCCTGAGCGTGGATTTCGTCGATGTTGCCAAGGATAATCAAGTCGGCAACTCCGTCAGTCAAAATTTGGTTGGCGGCTTTAAGTGTACGTTCTTCGGTGCCTTCGGGCAGAACGATGCGCTGCTTATTAGCTTTAGCGCGCGCAATGAGTTGTTCAATGAGTTCCATATCTTAATCTAAAAGGATTGGTTGTCTATTGGGCAAAGGTACAAAATTATGTGTAGAGGCTTTGCTTTTTGATGACATAATCGCTGTAGCTAACAAGTCTTTGACAAATTAAAATAAGGTTTTCAGTGCATGCCAAACTGCACATAGTATAGCTTTAAAGGCTCATTTTGAGTGCTTTAGTGTGGGTTGTAGTGGGAGTTGTGCAGTTTACCTTCAAAGAAGTTTGTGTATGGCAGCACAAAAGCTTGATGCGTGCAGCGTTAAGGGGGATATGTGAAGCAGCAACCCCTGCTTCGGCATACAGTGGCTGAAGCAGGGGGCTGAGAGGAGGGATTTGTAGTTAGGCGTGAACGTAAGTTCCTATATTTTCGCCGCTCAAAACCTTCTTGAGGTTGCCTACAACGTCCATGTTGAATACATAGATAGGAAGGCCGTTCTCGCGGCACATGGCAGTGGCTGTAATGTCCATCACCTTGAGTCCGCGTGAGAGCACTTCGTCGTAAGTAATTTCGTCAAACTTGGTAGCAGTGGAATCCTTTTCAGGGTCTGCGGTGTAAACACCATCTACGCGAGTTCCCTTAAGCATAACGTCGGCTTCAATTTCAATGCCGCGTAACGATGAGCCCGTGTCAGTTGTGAAGTAGGGGTTGCCTGTGCCACAGCTGATAATGGCCACTTCACCGCGTTCCATAGCCTCAATGGCTTTCCACTTGCTGTAGAGTTCGCCGATGGGTTCCATGCGGATAGCAGTAAGCACATGGCTCTTTACACCGATGGCGCCGAGTGCAGAACTGAGGGCCAGCGAGTTGATAACGGTGGCGCACATGCCCATTTGGTCGCCCTTTACGCGATCAAAGCCTTTGCCGGCTCCGCTCAGGCCACGAAAAATGTTGCCGCCGCCAATCACAATGCTTATCTGGATGCCCATGCCGAGCGCTTCCTTGATTTGTGCAGCATACTCGTTGAGTCGCTTTACGTCAATGCCGTAGCCTTGTTCGCCCATCAGGCTTTCGCCGCTGAGCTTGAGAAGAATGCGTTTAAATTGTGCCATAATTGGTTTTGCTTATATGCTTTAGTTGTTGAGGGTCGTGCCGGTGTTGGTTGCCAAGGGCTTTGCGCCGGACTATTGCAAGGCAAAATTACTCATTTTATTTGGAGTAGCGGCCGAAGCGTGCCTTGACTTTTGGATAAAGTAGGGCTTGAATGGTGCTGCGGCTGCCCAAATAGGCTAAAAAGGCCAGCCAGAGCGAAGTGTTGCCCGAAGGGAGTGTGCCGATGAGCAGAAAAAAAATGCAGCACGAGCAGGCCATAGTCCAGAGCATGTAGCGCGTTGAGGTGGTACCTATAAAAAGGCCGTCGTAAAGAAAGGCTGCAAAACTAACTGCCGGGATGGCTATGGCATAGGGCAGATAGCTGGTTGCTGCATGGCGCACCGCATCGGAGTTAGTGAGTAGCCGGAGCAAGCCTTCGCCTCCGATTAAATAAGTAATGGTAAAGAGCAGCATAAGCAGCCCCCCCCATTGAAAAAGCCTGTAAGTAAGTAGTTTGAACGCGCTGCGTTGCGATGCTCCCAAGCAGCGTCCGCCCAAGGCTTCGCCTGCATAGGCAAAACCATCCATAATGTAAGAAAAGATAATGAAGAACTGCATGAGCAATGTATTTCCTGCCAATGTCAGTTCGCCTTGGGCTGCTCCTGCCGAAGTAAAATAGGTGCTCACAGCGATGAGGCAGAGTGTGCGTAAAAAGATGTCGCGGTTTACATTGAAGAACCGACCGAAGGCTTGTCGGTTGAAAATGTTTTGCCGGCTATCGGCAGTAGCAAGGCTGCGGTAGTGGCGGTACCACAAGGCTGCAGCTATGATGAAACCGGCATATTGAGCTACGAGTGTACCGGTGGCAACTCCTTCAACCTTCCACCCCAGTCCGGCAACAAGCGATAGGCTTATACCAATATTCACTAGGTTCTGCACGATGGCAATGTACATGGGTATGCGGGCATTTTGCATACCTAAAAACCACCCGGTCATGCTGTATAACCCTAGTACGGCCGGTGCGCCTCCAATAAGCAGAGTGTAGTAGATGCGTGCTTGTTTTTCAACTTCGGGTGTTGTGCTTATCATGCTGAAGGCAAGGTCGGCAAGTGGTTGTTGCAGCACAATGAGTAAGCTCGAAACAACTGCTGCTACGCTCAACGAACGTAGCAGGATACGCAGTGCCTCAGTCTGATTGCCGGCACCATAAGCCTGTGCGGTAAGTCCGCCTGTTCCCATACGCAAAAAGCCAAAGAGCCAGTATATCATGTTGAATATCATGCCTCCTATAGCGATGGCTCCAATGTATGATGCGGCACCAAGGTGTCCGGCTATGGCAGTGTCGGCAAGTGCAAGCAGAGGCACTGTTATATTCGAGATGATGCTTGGCAGGGCTATCTGGAGAATGAGGCGGTGCATGGGTAATGAGGTGTGCGGTGTTGAGTGTTAAAGTTGAGGATTGTACAAAATGGCGTGTTATGCTGAAAGATGGTGGCGCAGTATACAGATTTACGTATTGCTGTCGGGAAGAACAAAGGCTACTTCTTTAAAGGCATAAATGCGTTGTTGCCCCTGGCTATCGCGCAATACAAGTTGTCCGTTGGGGCACACACTCTCTATCTGAGCCTCGAAACATCCGTTGGCATCGCGATAGGGATAGTAGCCTGCTGCCCGGTACAGCCGTTTCAGATAAGCTTTTTCAATTTGGCTAGTTTGCGAGTTGAGCAGTTGCCGGTAGTATTCCGTAAACAGGCGGAGCACGTTGCGCAGAATGGCTGCTCTGTCTACTTCCTTGCCCAAGAGTTGGTAGAGCGATACAGGGTTGGGGGCCTGACTGCAGAATTGGCGCTGGTTAACGTTAATGCCTATTCCGGTGAGCGTGGTGGCTATGTGCGCACCGCAGAGGTCGTGTTCGAGCAGCATGCCACAAATTTTACGGTCGCCGCAATAAATGTCATTGGGCCACTTGATGGAGATTGACTTACCGGCATACTTTTCGAGCGATTGGGCTACGGCCAGCGCTAAAGCCTCGGAAAGCAGAAACTGGCGGTCTGCCCGGAGCCAGGTGGGGTGAAACTTGAAACCGAATAACAGGTTTACTCCCTTATCGGCCTCCCAACTGGTGCCTCGTTGTCCGCGTCCGGCTGTTTGAAAGTCGGCTGTAACCAGGTTGAATGGGCTAGGAATATCGGGTTCGCAGCGTAGATAGTCCATGGTAGAGTCTACACAGTCGAGGTGAGTGTGCTTCCATCCTTCGGGCAGGTCGGGAAAGTGATAGAGCAGTTTTTTAGGTAAAGTGTTGACCACTTCGCTGTATGAGTGGTCAATGAGTTCGTACACTAACTTGTCGGATATGCCTTCTTCAAAGTGTACTTCGTTCCAATGCTTCTTGTTCCAGTGCCAGGCTCCGCTGATGCCAGCATAGCGGTCGCGCAGGCTGATGGCGTAGTCGGGGTTGCATTTAAGCACAACTTGGTCAGGGCGTTCCAAGTCGAGATAAGCGTATATCTTGCCGCAGATACGAAAAAGTATTCCCTCGGGGCCGAAGGCTGAATCTTCGGTCGTTCCGGGTTTGCTCAGGCAGTAGGATCGTACAAGTTCGATGTTCATGAGTGGGGCTGGGGGTTGAGGTGATTAGTACGTCAATGGTTCCTGGCCAAAGGTGCGGTGCGCCTTTACCGACCGTTCGGTATAGGCATTGCGATAGTGCCTGATTTTGAAGGGTTCGCACTGGCCGATTACGCTGACAATGTCGAAGCGGTACGGAAAATCGGTCAGTTTGTTTTCGGCCAAATAGGCACGTGCAGCAGCGACCAAATGCCGTTGCTTGTTAAGGGTTACAGCTAATGCTGCCTGTTCGTAGCTTTCGTTGCTGCGTGTTTTAACTTCGACAAATACAATTTCTCCAAACCAGTCGGCAATCAAGTCGATTTCGAGGTGGCCGCTGTGCCAGTTTCGATCGAGCAGGGTATACCCTTTGCGCATCAGGTAGCAGGCTGCGGCAGTTTCGCCTTGTTCACCTAAGTCATTGTGGGCAGCCATGTCAGCGTTTTTTCTTGAAGAAGTCCTTCATCAATTGGGCACATTCAGCTTCGAGAACGCCGCTCACGATGGTTGTTTTGGGATGGAGTGCCTGCGGAGCATAAACCGAATAGCCACGTTTAGGGTCGGACGCTCCATAAACTACACGCCCCATTTGCGACCACCCGATGGCTCCTGCACACATAATGCAGGGCTCCACAGTAACGTAGAGAGTGCATACATCGAGATATTTTCCGTTGAGTGCATCGGCAGCGGCCGTAATAGCCTGCATTTCGGCATGGGCTGTAACGTCGTTGAGTGTTTCGGTCAGGTTATGGGCGCGGGCTATAATGCGGTCGCGGCATACCACGACTGCTCCTACGGGCACTTCGTCTTTATCGAAAGCCATTTGGGCCTGTTCGAGTGCCCGGCGCATGTAGTCTTCGTCTGTCATTGCTTGGGGGTAATATGGGTTTGAATAGAAACTGGTAAAGGGTTGCTGTATCAACACATTCCTATGGTGTTTCAGGAGGGTAGCAATTTAAGGGCTATGCGTCCGCGTTCTTCGTCAATGTCGAGAACGCGCACCATAACTTGTTGCTGGATGTGTACCACTTCGGCCGGATCTTTGATAAAGTGGTCGGCCATTTGCGAAATGTGTACCAGTCCCTTTACCTTAATGCCCATGTCGACAAAGCAGCCAAATTTAGTAATATTGGTTACCACTCCGGGAACCTCCATGCCCTCGCGCAAGTCGTCAATCGTGTGCAGGTTGTCGGCAAAACTGAACACCTTGGCCCGGCCTCGCGGGTCGCGGCCGGGTTTTGCAAGTTCCTGCATAATATCGGTAAGGGTAGGCATTCCGACCTCTGCGTTGCAATACTTTTCCAACGCTATTTTAGCGCGTATTTCGGCCGAGGCAATAAGAGTAGAAACATTGCATCCGGCGTCGGTGGCCATTTGTTCGACCAGGGCATAGCGCTCGGGGTGTACGGCTGTATTGTCGAGCGGGTTGATACCATTTGGAATACGCAGGAAACCGGCACATTGCTCATAGGCCTTGTTGCCAAGGCGGGGCACCTTGAGCAGGTCCTTGCGCGAAGCAAAGGGGCCGTTGGCCGTGCGGTAGTCAACAATGTTTTGAGCCAAAGTCGGCCCAAGCCCCGACACATAGGTAAGCAGGTGGCTCGAGGCAGTATTTAGGTTGACTCCAACGGTGTTTACACAACTCTCGACCGTCAAATCAAGTGACTTCTTAAGTTCACTCTGGTCAACATCGTGTTGATATTGGCCCACGCCAATGGCTTTGGGGTCTATTTTGACCAACTCAGCTAAGGGATCGGCCAGTCGGCGGCCTATGCTTACAGCACCGCGAACGGTTACATCAAAGTCGGGAAACTCGTCGCGGGCAACTTTCGATGCTGAGTAGACCGAGGCTCCGTCTTCGCTGACTAAAAATATGTCGACATTTTTAAGTTTTATGGACTTTACCATTTCTTCGGTTTCGCGTCCGGCAGTACCATTACCAATGGCAATGGCCTCAATGTGGTATTGTTCAGCCAGTGATGATACTTTAAAACTGGCTCGGGCATATTGGTTTTGAGGTTGGTGGGGGTAGATGGTTTCGTTGTGCAGCAAGTTGCCTTGTGCATCAAGGCATACCACCTTGCAGCCGGTGCGAAAGCCAGGGTCAATGCCCATAATGCGCTTTTGGCCCAATGGTGGTGTAAGGAGTAGTTGTTTTAGGTTGCTGGCAAACACCCGGATGGCTTCCTCATCGGCCTTGCTTTTGCTGGCTCCGGCAAATTCAGTTTCGATGCTTGGTTTGAGCAAACGCTTGTAGGCATCGGTTGTAGCCAAAGTGAGTTGTGTGGCTGTGGGGGTTCCGGGTTTAACAAAAAGACGTTCAATGCGTTGAATGCAGTCGTCCTCGTCGGCCGGAGCAATGCTTACACGTAAAAAGCCTTCGGCCTCGCCGCGGCGCATAGCCAGCAGGCGGTGTGAGGAGCAGTGCTTAAGGGGTTCGCTCCAGTCAAAGTAGTCGCGGTATTTTGCGGCATCGCTCTCCTTAGCCTTTACTACCTTAGAGCGGATAACAGCCTTAAGTTCGAACGAACGGCGTACAACCTGGCGAGTGTGTTCGTCCTCGTTAATGCGTTCTGCAATAATATCGCGTGCTCCTTGCAGTGCTGCATCGGTGTCGGGAACATCGGTGTTTACAAATTGGCAGGCTGCAGTTTCGGGTTGGGTTTGTGGTTTGAGCATCAGCAGATTTGCCAAAGGCTCCAGACCTTTTTGCCGCGCAGCCTCGGCGCGTGTTTTGCGTTTGGGCTTGTAGGGCAGGTACAGGTCTTCGAGCAAGGTTGCATCCCAACATTCACCAATGCGCTTGCGTAGGTTTTCAGTCAGTTTGCCCTGTTCTTCGATGGTTAGCAGTATGTAGTTGCGTCGGTGCACCAGTTCTTCGAGTTGGGTGTGCAACTCCTTTACCTGTGCCACCTGCACTTCGTTGAGTCCGCCGGTGGCCTCTTTCCGGTATCGGCTAACAAACGGAATGGTAGCACCGGCTGTGAGCAAATTAATGGTATTGGCCACCTGCTTTTCGCGTAGGTTTAGCCGTTTGGCAATAATGTCGGTAATGGTCATGGCGGTCAGATTTTTGATGAAGAGGTTGTGCTCAGGTAGCGCCAAAGGGGTGCAGCCATGAGCGACTGTACAATTTCGTCGGTAAGGAGCAGTTGGCGCACCTGATTCTCAGAAAGGAGCACCGTGTCGATGTCTTCTGTAGGTTCAAGATGCGGGTGGTCGGTTTTTTCAACTCCTTCGGCCACAAAGCAGTGACATAGGTTGTTGGTTGTGCTGGCATTACCCGAAAGGGTGGTGAGCAGGCGCCAGTTTCCGCCACTGTAACCGGTTTCTTCGAGCAGTTCGCGTTTGGCAGCCTGTTCGGGGCTGGTGTCTGTAGGGTCGATTACACCGGCCACCAGTTCATAGCAGGTGCGTTGCAGTCCGTGGCGATATTGGCGTATGAGCAGGAATTGCCCCTCGCGGGTGCGGGCTATGACGTTAACTCAGTCGGGATATTCGAGCACAAAGTAGTTGGCATTTTCGTTACCGTTGGGTAGTTGCACGTGGTCGCGTCTGGCTGTTAGCCAGGGATGTTTAAAGAGGTATTCGCTCTTCAGAACTTTCCATTGCTTGGGGTCTTTTTTGTTCATACCTTATCGTACAGGTTGGTTTAAGCAACAAAGATACGTCAAAGGGCAGAGAATATGAAACGTTTGCTCCGTTTTCTGTTGGAGCAGGGCATAAACAGTCTTCTCAGTCTAAGGTGTAGGTCTGCTATTTTGCCAGGCGCAGCCCGCAGGTATATGGTGGTTCGCACAGCGGATGTAGATGATTATACATGCCGTGTAAAGTTCTAAGCAATAGAGTTAAAATTTGCCGAAGGCAAGGCTGTCTGTATGATAATGGGTAATCATCCGACACATTGGTTAACCAAACTGAAGGGATTTAAGTTAAAGTTTAAAGCAAAAGCCGAACGCACATCAGCATAATCCGATTAAAACTTGTATCTTCGCACCGACAAAATACTAAACCTAAGAAATAACTATGTTTAAAGTCGTCTTTATCGCCCTCTGCGGTGGGGCGGTTGGGTATTTGCTGCGTCGTTATCGTGTGTTGCAGCATGTGAATCACACAATCACGGTTACCATATGGTTCATGCTGTTTGTATTGGGCATCTCGGTAGGCGAAAATCGTCAGATTGTACAGCATCTCTGGAGTTTTGGCGGGCAAGGTTTGCTCATTGGCTTTTCCAGTATTCTGGGCAGTGCCGTAGCAGGTTGGGTGGTTTATCGATTTTTCTTTAAAAGAAAGGAGGACCTGAAATGAAGCAGAGCCTATTGGTCGTGCTGATGTTCTTTTTAGGATGTATCAGCGGTGCTGTTTTTGAGTTAGACTGGGACCTTCATGATGCCTCAATTTATATATTGTATGCCCTGATGTTTCAAGTGGGAATCAGTGTTGGCTGTAGCAATAACCTCAAAGCAATCTTGAGTAATTGCCGTCCTAAAATGCTGGTACTCCCGTTAGCTACTGTAGTCGGCACTCTTATTTTTTCGGCCCTTGCTGGTTTGTTGCTTACGCGTTGGAGTGTAGTTGACAGCATGGCTGTGGGCAGCGGATTGGGGTATTATTCATTGTCTTCCATACTTATTACAGAACTGAAGGCTGATACCCTGGGTACACAGATGGCAACCGAGTTAGGCATTATAGCTTTACTCTCGAATGTGTGGCGTGAGTTGTTCTCTTTGGTATTGGCACCGCTCTTTGCCCGTTTCTTCGGGCCATATGCACCGATAACAGCAGCGGGTGTAACCTCTATCGATGTGACACTTCCGGCAATTGTGCGTGTTTCGGGTCAGGAGATGTTGCCCGTTTCGCTTTTTCATGGCATTATGCTCGAAATGTCAATACCCTTTCTCGTTCCCTTCTTGTGTGAATTCTGATGGGCATTGCCCGTAATTCATAAATTAAGCGCCGCTCGGCAGATGTCTATCTGCCGAGCGGCGCTTAATTTATTTAAACCGGGTTTTTGCACCGCAAACTTTATGCATGTAGTTTGCTTACGGCTTCACGAATGCGTTTGAGGGCCTCTACTATGTTCTCATCGCTGGTAGCATAGCTCATACGGAAACATTCGGGCGAACCGAAAGCATCGCCGCCAACAGTTGCTACGTGGGCCACTTCGAGCAGATAGAGTGCAAAGTCTGTAGAGTTGTTAATAACGTGTGTGCCGTCGGTCATGCCGTAGTAATAGCTGCACTTAGGAAAAAGGTAAAAGGCACCATGAGGGTCGTTAACCTCAAATCCGGGTATTTCCTTTGCCAGACGAACAATGAGTTCCTTGCGGCGGCTAAAGGCCTGACGCATGGTTTCAACACACTCCTGCGAACCGGCAAAAGCTTCGGTGGCAGCAACCTGGCTTACCGAGCATGGACCGCTGGTGTATTGGCCTTGAAGTTTGCTGCAGGCCTTGGCTATGACTGTGGGGGCAGCCAAAAAACCAATGCGCCAGCCTGTCATGGCATAAGCCTTCGATACACCGTTAATAACGATGGTGCGCTCTTTCATACCCGGGCAAGCTGCAATCGAGGCATGTTTGCCGGTGTAGTTGATGTGCTCGTAAATTTCATCGCTCAGCACATATACCTGTTCGTGACGGCGCAACACTTCTGCCAATGCTTCGAGTTCCGGCTCGCTATATACCGATCCGGTGGGATTGCTCGGCGAACAGAGAATGATAGCTTTGGTTTTAGGCGTAATGGCTTGTTCAAGCTGTTCGGCAGTTATCTTGAAATCTTGCTCAATACCGGCTTCAATATAAACGGGTTTACCATCAGCCATCAGTACCATCTGTGGATAGCTTACCCAATAGGGGGCAGGAATGATAACCTCGTCTCCCGGCGATACCAATGCCATAACAGCATTGCACACACACTGCTTGGCACCGTTTGAGCATACAATCTGGTCAGTGCTGTAGTCCAGTCCGTTTTCGATTTTGAGTTTATTGACAATGGCCTGACGCAGTGCAGGGTATCCGGGTACGGGCGAATAGCGTGAGTAGTTGTCGTCGATAGCTTTCTTGGCAGCCTCCTTAATGTGGTCGGGGGTGTTGAAGTCGGGTTCACCTACCGAAAGGTTGATAATGTCAATACCTTGTGCTTTGAGTTCGGCACTCTTTTGCGACATGGCCAGGGTGGCCGAGGGTGCAAGCCGGTTAACGAGAGATGAAAGCATTTTGTTGAATAGTTTAATGGGTAATGATTGGAGTTAATTGGAGGGGTTGGTTGGCAACGCTCCGAAGCTGGCTTGCAGTATATCGCCTGGCGGTATGTCGCAAGCCGGTTAAGTATAGTTGAGTGTTGTGTTCGATATCAGTTGGCCGGACGGAGGTCTTAGCGGCGGTCGCCAAAAATGCGCAGCAGGTGGATAAACAAGTTGACAAAGTCAAGATACAGTGAGAGACTGCATAGCAAAGCAATCTTCAATACGTTGGTATCGCCGCTATACTCGTACTCCCGAAGTATGTCCTTCATCTTTTGGGTATCGTAGGCAGTAAGACCGCAAAAGATAAATACACCTAAATATGTAATGGCCCAACTCATGGTAGTGCTAGCTACAAATAGATTAACTAAAGTGGCTATAATTAAACCAAATAGTGCCATAAACAGAAATCGTCCCATGGCCGAAAGGTCGCGCTTTATAAATAGGCCGATTGCTGACATGGCTCCAAAAGTTCCTGCAGTAATGAAGAAGGTGCTGGCTATGCTCTCCATGGTGTAGGCAAGCAGTATGACTGAGAGGGTTACACCATTAAGAATAGAGTAAGCAGCAAATAGAAGGCCTGCTGTGGCAAACGACATGTGCATAATGCGGGCTGAAAAGTAGCCGACCAGGATCAGTTCGCCGATAAGCAGTCCGAAAAACAATATATTATTGCTTATAAGGGTGTAAATGAGCGATTCGTTATTGGCAACATAATAGGCCGTAAGCCCGGTCATAGTCAATGCCAAGGTCATCCATAGGTAAACCTTCGACATAAGGGCGGGGAAAACGTTGGTGCGGGTTTGTTCTACGCTGTTGGGGTCGTAGCCGTAAATGTTCTTTTCCATATCTAAAGTCTATAGGGATTAAAAAGAAAAGCACCCACAGCTGCAGCCAAAAAGGCAGAGCTGCAGGCGCTGAATAAAAGGAAAAAGGCCTTTGTCTGTAGTGGTGTTAGATGTATTACATCATTAGGCACACTACATTCAAGGGAGTGTGCAGTTTAAAGGTGCAGGGTATGCCCCATGCGATTCTTCTTCGTTTTGAGATAACGCTCGTTGTAGGGATTAGGGGTGGTTTCGATGGGAACGTTCTCGGTAATTTCGAGTCCGTAAGCCTCAAGTCCTACGCGTTTTACGGGATTGTTGGTGAGCAGACGCATTTTGCTTACTCCCAGCATACCTAAAATTTGTGCGCCAACGCCATAGTCGCGTTCATCGGGGTCGTAACCAAGATGTACGTTGGCATCAACAGTGTCGTAGCCCTCTTCTTGCAATTTGTAAGCAGCAATTTTAGCCATGAGCCCAATGCCTCGGCCTTCTTGATTGAGGTATAGAATAACACCCTTGCCTTCTTTTTCAATCATGCGCATTGCTTTATGTAACTGTTCGCCGCAATCGCATCTTTCTGAGCCGAAAATATCGCCCGTCATGCACGAGGAATGTACGCGAACCATGATTGGTTCGTTCTCTTCCCATTCGCCTTTAATCAAGGCAATGTGTTCAAGTTTGTTGCTCTTTTGACGGAAGGGGATGAGGCGGAAGTGTCCGTACTCGGTCGGCATATCAACTTCCTCGCCCTGCTCAACAAGGCATTCATTCTTGAGTCGGTATGCTATGAGGTCTTTGATGGTAATGATGTTGAGTCCTTCGCGTTGGGCAAATACTTGCAACTGAGGCATACGGGCCATTGTACCATCTTCATTGAGAATTTCGATAAGGCAGGCGGCGGGTTGCATACCGGCCAGACGTGCCAGGTCAATCGAGGCCTCAGTGTGTCCGGCTCGAGCCAAAACTCCGCGGTCTTGAGCGTACAAGGGGTTAATATGTCCGGGACGGCCAAAGTGTTCGGGGCGGCGTTCAGGGTCGGCCAGCGCGCGGATGGTTGCAGCACGGTCGTGACAACTGACACCTGTGGTACATCCTTCGAGCAGGTCGATGGTTACGGTGAAGGGGGTGCCGAGCATGCTGGTGTTATCCTGCACTTGGCGTTCAAGCTTTAACTCTTTGCAGCGTTCTTGGGTAATGGGAGTACACAATACGCCGCGTCCGTTTCGCAGCATGTAGTTGACATGTTCGGGGGTAACGAGTTCGGCGGCCATTATCAGGTCTCCTTCGTTCTCGCGGTCTTCGTCGTCAACAACAATGACGAACTTTCCGTTTTTGAAATCCTCGATGGCTTGTTCGATGGTGGCAAGTTTGAATGATTCCATATGCTATTTTACTGTCTATGTGCAGGGGCGGTATGCGGCTCGCTGCTGATAGGTTTTAGGAATTAGATATGTGTTTTTTGATGGTTGATTATTCAAAAGGTTAGTTTACCTGGAGAGATGGTTTGCTCGTAATATTATTTGATTGCCCGTCTTGTTGGGTAACTTGCATGGTAGCAGGTGCTTCGGTTGCAGGCTGTTTGGAAGCCTGTTCGGTACGTTGCATCTGTTTTTTGCGTTGTTGGCGATTCCAACCTTTCCATACAAGGTTGCCGAGCAGGGTTATCATAATTATAACTACGGCAATTTTAACGCCCCTGAGTTTGCGTTTTACCTTGTTGCTCTCTGCAGTTTGCTCAGCCTCAATGCCGCTTCCTTCCTCTTGGGATGCAGTTCCTTCTATAGTGGCAGTAAGCCGGTCGCAGGTGCGTATGATGATACGCAAATCGCGTAGAAGCCTTAACCTAAAGCGCCAGATACGGAACCAAAGTACCATGCCGACTGGGAAGAATACTCCGGCAGCACGGTTCAAGCGTGAGTTGTTGAATGGAGAGGTATGTGCAGTAGTGTACAACACGGGGAACTCGTTTAAAATACCAATTATTTTGGAGTCTTTGCTATTTGAGAGTTCCTCAATGATGGTTTCCATCTGCTGGCTTATTGCCTCAACTTCGTGGTCGGGGTTATGTTTAAAGAAGATACGCATGTAACTGGGTGCACGCAGCAACTGTTTGTCTTCATTGTAGTCGGTGCACTGTTTGCGCAGGCTTTGTGTAGCCAGCATCATGCGGTTTATGTCTGGTTCATCAATGATTACTTCTTTGCGTGCAATATGCCGTTTGGTGCGGATGCCCAGCAGACGGCAGAACACGTTTTTGTAAGCATCCATATTGAACACTACGGAGTCGCTGTTGGCCTTGTAGGTAAAGAATATACTGAAAGGGGCAATAGCCAATGTACTTATCCACATACCGATAGCCATATTGATGGAACCATCGCGTGCCATCTTCATACAGCCGGTATGGATGATGTACCAGATAATAAAGATGATGACAGAGATGACCGTAGGCATTCCGAGGCCACCCTTACGGATGATGGCACCCAATGGGGCTCCAACAAAGAAAAAGAGGATGCAGGCCAATGAAAAGGTCATTTTTTGATGCCATTCCACCCAGTGGTAGCGTATAATGTTGTCGCCATCGCTTGTAATGATGCTTTTCCACTCCAAATCCGACTTCATCGATTTGATGGTTGAGCGTGCCTGTTGTCTGGCATAGTTGAGTTTGTCGAGCGGAGTATGAGCCAGAATGGTGTCGAACTTGGCTACGGGGGCCGCCTTCAAGTTTGCCAATTGACTATTCAGTTTCAGCGAGTCGCGCCGGTTCATCTCGGGGCGTTTATAGTAGGTTTGAGTAGATTCGCTATAGTATTGTTTGCCTACCGAGTCGAGATGTTGTTCTATGGAGTCGACCGAGTGCTCTATTTGTCGCATATTCTTGGCCGAAGGCATGTTGCTCAGCATCTCCTTATCCATCAGGTTGAAATTACTGTCGAAGTCAATGATGAGCTGTTTGTATTGAAAAGTTTCGCGGTCGTAGGGTTGTTCCGTGCTGCTTTGTATCATACTGCCTCCTGCTGCCTGCAAACTTTCAAACTGTTCACCATTCCAAAGGTCCAGCTTTAGGTGCATTTTGTCGCTTGTCATTTCCATGCGTGCCGAGTCGGCAAGTACAATTTGCGCCCGCTCAAAGCCCTGGTCTGTTTTGTAGATAATGGTTTGGTAGAGCATGCCTGTTTCTGCGTTCTTCTTTTGTACAAATAAGTTGATGTTTGGTACACCATTGTAGAAGACGCCTTCGGGTATTTCAACAGCAGGCGATTGTTGCTTCATGCTGAAGAGCAATGTACGCAGGTTAATCTGTGCTTCGGGCGAGGTGCTGTTTTGAAAGTAGAAGGAGACTCCGGCCATTGCAAAGGCTATTACCGCTAAGGGCTTCATGATACGGATGAGCGGTATGCCTGCTGCTTTCATTGCTAACAACTCCAGCGATTCGCCCAAATTACCAAAGGTTATCAGCGAGGCCAACAGCAGCGCAAGTGGCAGTGATTGAGGTACGAGCGTGATGCCCATGTACCAAAAGAACTGAGCCAGGATTTCAATCGAGAGGCCCTTACCTATCAGTTCTTCTACATAGCGCCAGGTAAACTGCATCATGAAGACGAACAGACAGATAAAGAAGGCACCGACAAAGATAAGCAGAAACTTCTGCAGTATATAGCGGTCTAACTTTTTTAATACAATCATTTTGTTGAGTACGCCGTTTGCCGGGCAGGGACGGCTCTATGACAATTCGAAGCAAAAATACAATTTTTTTTTGTTGCGTTGTCTTTTATCCTTGTCTTTTTAAAACAGGCGTCAGGTTGGGTTTTGAGTAATAGTAGTTGTCGAAGGGAAGGGCTTTGGGTTTTGCGCAAATTCACAACGGGTAAATACGAAAAAATGGCAGTCATAACCGAAGTTATGACTGCCTTTCGTAGCGCGACCCAGGATTGAACTGGGGACCTCATGATTATGAATCATGCGCTCTAACCAGCTGAGCTATCGCGCCGTTTAGCGTTGCGGTGTTGTCGTTTCCCGTTTGCGAGTGCAAAGGTACTACAAAATTCGAAACCTCCAAAACTTTTGCGCACTTTTTTGCTATTTTTTTTCGCAAACACCCCGATTTTTGTTGATTCAGCAATTCATACAACTCCTGGATTCAATCCTTTTGTTGTTATTTATATATTGATATTCAATCGTTTCGGGTTGTTTTTAATGCAGAATGCCTTGTACTGTAAATTCAAGCGTATTTTTTTGAGCGAACTGCATTTTTTTTTATTTCTGATGGTCACAATCATAGAAATAGATGGGTAGATGTCATGTTGTCAGGCGTTAATAAAGCATGGGCAAACCCAAGAAGGAGCGAAAAATCGAGTTATGATATATACCTCCGCTGTTTTTTTGTTTACTTTTGCCCTTGCTAATTCAATTAAGGCCGGTTGTAAAAGCAAATTGGTTCATCGATGATGCTTCGACTATAAGGTAGAACTCACCACTTAAAGGCAGCAAGGTATCCTGGTATCAGGCTTCATGGGTTTTATGCATATTAAGATGGCCGGCCCCCACTGGTAGATGAGAGTACGGGATGTTGCAAATATAACACATGCCTGTAGAAGGGTTTAAACTAACAAACCGATTAAATGATGGATATGAATAAGCGTAAGGTTGTACGAGTAGTAATAGGGATGCTTGCAGTGTGTTTATTGGCAGTATATATCCCAACTCGTCGGGCACGTCAGCAAGTGTCGGTATGCAGGGTCGAAGCAGCCAGTTGCTATGAACTGCCTTTGCCTGAAGGTGATACCCTTTATCTGCCTTTACAAACCGACCGTTTTCCGTATGCAGCCTTATGTGCAAATCCTGTGTCCGATACCACTAATCTTACGGGCGTGTTTGTATCGCGCGCGGGACATTGTCTTACCACCGATTCGGTAGTACACAGTCAGCCCGACAGCCTTGCAGGTAAGGAGTTGTTGCAGCGTTTGCAGCGTGCTGACAGTTTGTTGCAGATTATGTCGGATTACCGTAAAAGTCAGCTCGAAGAACTTGACGATTATGCACGGAGCCATTCGGTGGTAGACGATGGATATAATGAGGTCATGACCTACCGGGTGCGTGTATCAAGCGAATTGTCGGCTTGCGATTCTGTAAAAAAACGCCTGCAAAAGGTATTAAACAATCCTGCTATATATAGGAATCGCGCGTGCGCGAGGCTGAGGCTGCGAGCGCAACTTACCTCCGTGGCTGATTCGTTACGCTATGCAGCGCATGCAGTAGTTAGGAGCGGACCATTGGTGTTGTTGCAACTCGATGCCAAGGCTTTACCGGAAGGTGTGTCATATTTTTCGGTATACCGTATGGGCACTTACGCCTATGCTTCTAAGTTGTTGGCTTTCAACGACCTCGGCGGACCTACGGCAACTTTGCATCCGCATTACCTAGAGCCGGACGATACTCTTTTTGCTGCCGCCGAAGGAGGTGCGTGGGTTAATGCTTCGGGCCAGTTGTGCGGAATAAGGCATGGTGCGTACCGTATTTCGTCGCTCCAGGTGGCTTCGTTGCTTGCACAAGTGCATAGCTGGCCAATGTGGTGGCTTTACAACTTTAAGGGATTACTGGCTCCACTTAGTGCTGCAAGCAGTTTGTCTGAAGGCAAATTTAAATCCGCATCGCGCTTGGCAGTGCCGTGTTATCGTTATGCACTGACCGACTCGCTTGTTTACGAAGGGCAGGCACAGGCAGGCGCACGTAAGGGACGTATGTTGCGTATGGGATATGGACGTATGCGCAGCGTAGCAGGCGTTTTGTACGAAGGATGGTGGAATGCCGATACCCTGGTTTGCGGGCAACGTATTGACTCTACAGGCTTTTACAAGGGCGGGTTCGACAGTCAATGCCGCCCGTTGGGGCAAGGCATGCTTTATATGCCCGATGGCGCCTATTACCAAGGCGAGTGGAATGCCGGAAAACGTCATGGACACGGGTTTAGTTCGAAACAGGGTCAGTTGGTGCGTTGTGGTGAGTGGCGATCCGGACTATTTGTGGGCGAACGTATGGTTTATACACCCGACCGTGTGTATGGTATAGACATTTCGCGCCATCAGCACGAAAAAGGTCGCCGTCGTTACCGTATAAACTGGGATCAGTTGCGTATTACCAGTTTAGGTCCGGGCCGTAGAGTAAGCGGAACTGTCAATTATCCCGTTTCGTTTGTTTATATCAAGTCGACCGAAGGCACCACCATTTTTAATCGTTACTATCCGGCCGACCGCCGTGAGGCCATGCGACGTGGCATGGCTGTGGGAAGTTATCATTTTTTCAGCACCCGTAGTTCGGGGGTTGCCCAAGCAACTTATTTTTTGCGTCGTTCGGTGGTAGGTAAACTCGATTTGCCTTCCGTGCTTGATGTTGAGCCCAGCGAGAGCCAGATACGCCGTATGGGAGGCGACGAAAAACTTTTTAAGGAAGTGTATAACTGGTTGCAAGTAGTTGAGAAACGAACTGGTGTACGCCCTATTCTTTATGTAAGTCAGCAGTTTGTAAACAACCATTTGAGCAGAGCTCCTCAGGCCTTGCGCAATTATGATGTATGGATAGCCCGTTATGGGCAATTCAAACCCTATGTCAGACTGCTGCATTGGCAGCTAACCCCCTTTGGACGGGTAAAAGGAATTACGGGCGAAGTGGATATAAATGTGTATAATGGCACGCGCGAGCAGTTTGACCATTACTTGCGTCAGTTGCGTCACATGGAATAGTGCAGCCCTCCACCCGGCTTGTTTATTGAGTGGCAGGGTAGATAGCTGGCAGGGTGGGCAGAGTAGCCGCGGCCTGCTTTGAAAAATTGGGTAGCGTTTCAGGCTATTGTACACGGGGTGCAGATAATTTTACACCATGGCGTAAAATTATCTGCACCCCGTGTTTTCTGCTGTGTCTACCAGCAGTTTGCATCAGCAAACCTTGCATCTCTTAAGCAAGCTCAAAGTATGGCGTTATGCTCCATAAAATGCGTGCAAGTAAGCCCAAAGGGAATTTTTCTCAGTTTCTTAATCTCTTAATTCCTACTTTTGTGTAATTTTGCAGACGATAATCGAAAAACTGCGGTGCAAATCTGTTTACCCCTCTTTGTGCCGCTCCCTGCGAAAGCCGTTTCAGGTGTCTGTTTCAGGCGTCTAAAGGCATCCGCACACACACACAACCATGTGGACAGGGCTTATGTCTAACTAATTCCACATTCCATGGGGCTATTACTTTTATTCTTATTCACAGCTTTAGGTATTTCATTTCTTTGTTCGGTGCTTGAGGCCGTTTTGCTCTCATCGCCAATGTCCTTTGTTTCAATGCTCGAAAAGGAGGGACGCCCCGGTGCGGCACTACTTAAAAAATACAAACAGGACATCGATAAACCAATTTCAGCCATTCTTTCGCTTAACACCATTGCTCACACTGTGGGTGCTACGGGTGTCGGCGTGCAAAGCGAGGCTTTATTTGGCAGTCAGTATTTTGCCTTAACCTCTGCAGTACTCACGCTGTTGATTTTGATTCTTTCCGAAATCTTACCCAAAACCATTGGAGCGGCATATTGGCGTACGCTGGCTATTCCGGCTGCTCGTATAATCCATGTGTTGGTATTCGTAACCTATCCTTTTGTGCTCATGTCTGAATTGATAACGAGCATCTTCTCTAACCGTAAGCAAGTATTGTCGGTTAGTAGAGAGGAAGTTTCAGCCATGGTTACGGTAGGTGCCGAAGAGGGCGTGTTTGAGAAGAAGGAAAACCGCATGATACAAAATCTGCTCAAACTTGACGATATTAAGGCACGCGATATCATGACTCCGAGTTCGGTGGTCGAGATGGCCGAGGAGAGTATGACGCTCCGCGAGTTCTATCAGAACGATGCCTTCCGTACCTATTCGCGTATACCAGTTTATAACGATTCGAACGACGATTACATCAATGGATATGTGCTTCGCCAAAGTATATTGGAGCGATTGACCGAAGATAAATTCGATTTGCGCTTGTCTGACATTGTACGTCCGGTACTCACTTTTCAGGAATCGGAACCCGTTTCGAACATTTGGGAAAAACTGCTCGAAAAGAAAGAGCACATCTCTGTCATTATCGATGAGTATGGCTGTTTCCGTGGACTCGTTACGATGGAGGATGTTATTGAAACTATGCTCGGCACAGAAATTGTTGACGAGAAGGACAAAGTAACCGACATGCAAGAGTTTGCCCGTGAGAAGTGGCAAGAACAGCAAGAACAACAAGAACAGCAGCAACAAGTCGACTAATCCCATTATACGAGTTGGACGCCCTTGGCCCAACCGGCTGCTCGATGATGAGCCGCCGGAAAGTGCCGCGTGCGTCCAACTTTTCTTTTTGCATCATCAACCAATCCTATCCCAACCGTGTTTCGCTTCTTCTTTATACTTGTACTCTTCCTCATACTCCCCGATTTATTAATATGGTGGAACTTTACGCGTCTGCATACGGGTTTTTGGCGTACGGCCATGTTGATTACCCCTACGGTGCTGACCATGTTTTGTATGTTGCTTTTGGTGTGCCAGGTGCGTGTAGGCTGGCTCATGCAAGTAGCTTTTTTGCTGCTGATTTGCATAGCCGTACCTAAACTGGTATTTATACTTGTAGCCTTATTGGGTAAGTTGATTGCTTGGGGAAATCCTGGTGTGCAGCATGTAATTATGCGTGTAGGCGTAGTGCTTGCAGTGCTCATGGCTGCAGTTCAGATATATGGTTCGGTATGGGGTTGGCGTAAGCTTGAGGTTCATCGTCCTGCAGTTAAACTCGAAGGACTTCCTGCTGCATTTGCAGGATACCGCATCGTGCAACTTTCCGACCTTCATTTGGGCACCTATGCCGGTGATACCTCCTTTACGGCAGCTTTGGTTGATAGTGTAAATGCCTGTAAACCCGACTTGATTGTGTTTACCGGCGATTTGGTCAATTCAGCTTCAGAGGAGTTATTGCCCCATTTACGCGTATTGAGCCGTTTGCGTGCAACCGACGGCATATACTCTATTATGGGTAACCATGATTATTGTACGTACCATCCTGGACTGACACCTGCCGAACAACATCGTGAAGTGCAGCGCGTTATCAGAAGTCAGCGTACCATGGGTTGGCACGTGTTACTCAATGAGCATGTAGCCATTACCCGCGGCAGCGACACTATCTATGTGGCCGGTGTAGAGAATATTGGCAAACCACCTTTTCCCTCGCGCGGCAATCTGACTAAGGCCCTTGCTGGTATTCCGGCAGGAGCGTGTGTCGTTTTGTTAAGCCACGATCCCTGGCACTGGCGGCATGGAGTGGTGGGTAATACTGATGTGCAACTCACACTTTCGGGCCACACTCATGCTTTGCAGATGCAAGTAGGCAAGTTTTCGCCAGCCCAGTGGTTTATGCCCGAGTGGGCAGGCCTTTATAAACGTGGCAGCCAAACACTCTATGTCTCGACGGGTATCGGGGGATCGGTTCCTTATCGATTAGGAGCATGGCCGGCTATCGAATTGTTTGAACTTAAGCCCTAAAAATAACCAGCGTATCCGAGCAGTTGAATGCTGCTCCGTACGCTGGTTGTTTTTGTTGCTGGCACATAGTTATAAGAAGCCGGCTATGTGGGAGCTGTATAAGCAATTGCTTAATGAGATGTTTAAATTTTGACTTTAGCAATAGCTTTGCGCAGAGTACCCTTGCCGATGATAGGGGCATGCGCATCTTCAGGATACATGATGTAGCATTCGCCTGGATGAGCCGTAAAGTAGGTTGCTGCAGGTTCTGCGTAAAGGGCAAAGTCGTTGGCGCAGTCAAAGGGAGCCAGACTATCGGTTTGCAAATTGCCGAGTGCAGTCCAACCAACCGTTTCTTCGGCACTTAGCGGAAAGTGAATGTCGATATAGCTTTGGTGTACTTCGAGTTTTTGCTCTGCAGCATCGAGCAGGGTAGCATCAGCCACGTTGATGTAAAGTTCGCTGCCGTCAATAGTTATTTTTCCGGCAGGTACGGCAGTAAGGTCGTGAGTACGTACGTATTCAAAAAGTTCGGCAAAGCGTGGATGTAGTGCTTCAATGCGTTTGCTGTCGTTCAGTGTACAAAGAATCATAGGTATATGTGTGTGGTTTTAGCTAATGCAGTCTTTGGGGGCTTTGTGCATGGATATTGAAGACACTGGCTGCATTGAGCTGTTATAATAAAGAATAGAAGGGCTATCCATACAGAGATTGTTGCTTGTATGGATAGCCCGGTTTGCTTATAGCGTTTATTTGCTTAATTCCTCCAAAATGCGCCAGCACTGGAAAAGTCCACGGGGCACGTGGAAGCATCCCTTCCATTTACCGCCCTTGAGTGGCAGAAGCACCTCGCCCCGGCGGTTCAGATAGCCATACCACTCAGGGTATTCGGCATCTTTGAAGTGCGACCAGGTGTAATTGTGAATGCGCTCGAACCATTCCAGACACTTGGTATTGCCCGTGAGTTGGTAACCCTTAATCATAGTGATGAGCGTTTCGATGTGTACCCACCAGAGTTTCTGGTCCCATTCGAGTTGCTGGCAAGGACGTCCCATGCGATCCATAAAGTAGAAGATGCCTCCAAACTCCTTGTCCCAGCCGTATTCGGCCTCATTAAGTGCAATTTGTACAGCCTTTTCAATCAAGTCTTGACGTCCCAAACGCTTACCAAGGTCCATGATAAACCACATGGCTTCGATGGCATGTCCCGGGTTGAGCAGTCGGCCGTCAAAGCAATCAACCAGTTCTCCGTCAGTGCTCAAGTGTTCTACAATCAAACCCAGTTCTGGGCGGTAGAACACATCCATAACCTCGTGAATGCACGTTTCGATAGTGCGTTGCAGAAATTCGGGTTCGAGTAGGGGTTCAATTTCGAGAGCTACGTTGCATAGTATCATAGGCAATGCAAACGATTTGAGCGAACGTGCGCCTGCTGCAGCCTTGTTCCACTTGCCCTTGGGGTTTTCAACCTTTGAGAGCACAATATCGAAGGTCTTTTTCGAAATTTCAGCATACTCTTTGTTTCCCGTGGCTATGCTGAGTTGGCCAAAGGCAATGGTGGCAAAGGTGTACGAAAAGATGTTGTAAGGTTCAACGAGCGGATTTCCCTCGCGGTCGAGTGAGAAGTACCAGTTTAGATTGCCGTCGTGGCCATACTTTTTGAGGAATTCCGCACCTTGAATGGCACAGTCGAGCCATTCCTGTCGTTTTTCCACCTTGTTGTATAAGGTGGAAAACATCCATACTTCGCGGCCCTGAAGCCAAATAAATTTATCGGTATCGAACACCGAACCATCGCGGTCAAGGCAGGTAAAATAGCCACCATATTCTTTGTCTTGCGACTTATCAAGCCAGAAGGGAATAACATTGTCGAGCAACTCTGACTTGTATTGCTCAGCAAGTTTTTTGAAGTCTACCATAATTATGTTTGAGGTTGAATGATTTTATCGAAGGGGTTAGTGCAGGCGCTGTTTCCAGGTGAGTCCGTCTAAGTTTTTGCTTTCACGAACAATAAACGACATGGCATAGCCCACAATGACAGAAACAGCCATGCCAATAAATCCATAGAGCAGGAAACTGGTGGGTGTAAGGTAACGTACCAGGAACACTGCTGCTACTCCGGCAACAAAACCGGTGAGCGCAGCCTTTCCGCCAATGCGGGGGAAGAAAATGCCCATGAGGAACAACCCGCCAAGGCCGCTTGATAGCAAGCCTAAAATTTCTTGGAAGAAGTCGAGCAACGAGAGGATTTCCCAAGTGGCCATGAGCAGGGCTATGCCCATGCCCAAAATGCCCGAAATGATGCAGGCACGACGGGCTACCTTGAGCATTTGATTGCTGTTGGCCATAGGGTTCCAGCGTTTATAAAAGTCAATGCTAAAGGCAGTGGCAACAGAGTTAATATTCGATGAAATAGTACTCATGGTAGCCGCAAAGATGGCTGCTATAAGCAAGCCGGCTATGCCTTGTGGCAATTGGCTCATCATAAAGAAGGGGAAAATGGTATCGCCCTTGGCCATGGTGTAGTCGAGTTCGGCAGGGTGTGTCTTGAAAAAGGTGTAAAGTCCGGCGCCGATAGCAAAGAAAGCTATAGATACAACAACGCTCATAAAGCCGTTCATCATGATACTCTGGCGGGCGCTTTGCTCGTCTTTGGTTGTGAGATAGCGCTGAATGACTGTTTGGTCGGAGGTGTAGGATATAAGGTTATTGGCCATACCACCCAAGATGATGACCCAGAAGGTTGCAGAACGGAAGTCGAAACTCCAGTCGAAAAGACGGAATTTTCCGGCTTCGGAACCAATTGTTAGAAAACCTTCAATACCACCCTCCGTGCTGAACACCAGGTATCCTACTGCTAAAAGTGCACCGCCAACAAGGATAAATCCTTGTACAACATCGCCCCAAACAACAGCTTCAACGCCCCCCATTGTGCAATAAAGAATTGTGACGAGGGCCATGAGCACAATGCAAATGTAAAGGTCAATGCCTGTAACGGCAGTGAGTGCAAGCGATGGCAGATAGAGCACCAACGCCATGCGGGCAACCATAAAAACGATAAATAGTGCTGAGGCCATGAGACGTGTGCTGGCATTGAAGCGGCGCTCCAAATACTCGTAGGCACTCGTTACGTTGAGACGTCTGAAAAAGGGAAGGTAATATTTTACGACGGGGAAGGATACAATCAAGATGGTTACCAGCATCGGATAGTATGTCCAATCGGTGGCGTAGGCTTTGGCCGGATAGGCCATATAAGTTATGGCGCTGAGCATCGTAGCGTAGATACTGATGCCTGCAGCCCACCAGGGGATGCGTCCGCCGCCTTTAAAGAAGTCTTCGGCATCGCCTTCACGGCGCATAAAATAGTAGCCCAGTAGAACCATGCTTAGCAGATAGACAATGAGTACCGTCCAGTTTATCCATCCAAAGGTAGGACGCATGGTCATTTCGATGGCTGTAACATCTGCCGAACGGATACCTGGTTTTGTTTCGCCACCTATAACAACCCATTCATTGCCTGCTTTGACTAAACCGGCACCGGCACGTGCCAGCAAAGGTGAATGGCTTTCGGTTGTCCAGGTATCGGTAATGGTGTGGTATATAACAAGTTCGCTGTTAAAGCGATACCATTCGGGCTTATGGGTAAGGTAGGCAGCCTGTTCGTTTTTCAAACTGTCGAGTTGTTTCTTTTGTACTGTAGCTGCAGGATGGTTTCCGGCAGCTGTACGGCTGAGCACACTTATAGCCTGCGGGCGGTTGAGTGCTTCCTCAAAGCGTTGCTTGTTGACACCGCCAATAAATATGATGTGGGCACACCCCGAACTGATAGCTTGTGCTCCTACCAGGGTGAGTGTTTCATGGCGGCCGTAAGGCATGATGGGGGCAACAGACTTCCATACATTAAGTTTAGGGTTGTAAACCCATCCGTCGCAATGCGTTTTTCCCGGGGCTTCGTGGGTAGCGGGGGTGTATCCGCCAATCAGGTAGAAGCAAGGGCCCGAGGCATCGTTTTGTATGGCAGCAGCGGGTTGTAGTCTGCCTGTTCCAGGTACGTCGGGCAATCGTTCCCAGCGGGTTCCGTTGGGATATGCCAGGCGGAAAGCAGCTTGCGAGCATTTTCCGTTGCTTTGACCACCGGCTATGTATATGTACCCGCCGCCTGAAGCTCCAGCCATGTTGTCAAGTGGAATGGGGAGTGCGGGTAGTTGTTTGAGTTTGGCTTTTCCTTTGTTATCGGGAGTGACGAGCAGAACATCAGCATAGCTTTGCTTGCCATCTGTTCCGCCAATGCAAAGCAATCCTTCGGGTACAGTTACACCAACGCCATAGGCCAGTGCCCGGGGTAGTTGACCAATAGGATACCAATTACCTGCCTGCTTTTGAGGATAGTTGAGGGCATAAATGGTATTGTAGAAAACCTTATTGCCCCCATCGGCTGCCGCAATTCCGGGAAAGTTACAACCACCGGCAACCAGCATGCTTGATGCTGCATAACCGGCAAACGGAGCCGATACGCCTTGATTGCAACCAATGGAGAGTGCAGGCAGGCTACGAAAGTTTACGGCATTGAATGCGTTATCGTTAGGAGGAGTTGTTTGTGCGTGGAGCACAAGAGTGAGTAGGAAGAATAAACTGATGAGCAGCTTTTTCATGGAGTCGGTTTGCGTGTTTTAAGGCGCGAAGAACCTGCAACCGGCAGGTACATAGTCATAAGAGTGATGGGTACTTGTCGGTTGCAGTATGCTATATTAGTGCTTAATAGTTTGTCGCGTGTGGATACGTTATTTGTTGCAGCGTTCAAAAAAGTTGATAGCCTCGAGTTCTTGTTTCATGCGGGCCTCTTCTTCGTCGGTCATGTTTTGGAAGGGAGTGCGGTTTTTGCCAAGATCAAGACCTATGAGTTTCATGATGCGTTTGCCGCCTACGATGTTTCCTCTGAAATGGCAGATAACGTCAATAACATCTTGTGCAAAGTTTTGCAGTTCGCGAGCCTTTTCAAGGTCACCAGCTTGCCATGCCTCGAGAATGCCGGTGAGCACGCGTCCGTTGTAGTTGGTGGTTCCTCCAATTCCTCCTTGTGCGCCACCCATAGCCAAACAGGGTAGAATGGTTTCGTCTTGGCCGTGCAGCATGTCGTACTTGCCGTCTTTGTAGCGGCGGCAGCGATTGTATTCGTACAAACTCTCGAAAGTATATTTTATACCAGCAAAGTTGGGGATACGGCCGTCAACAGCTTGCAAAAAGTCGTACATCGACAAGTAGGCGTTGTTAAAGGCGGGAATGTGATAATAGTAGAAGGGAAGGTTGGGTGCACCGGCTGCAATTTCCTCGCAATATTTTACCAACTCTTCGATACGGCCAATGCGAGGAAAGGGAGTGGCCATTGCACCGATACCCCAGGCTCCGATTGCTTGGGCATGAGCTGCCATACGGCGGCTACTCTTTACGCAGGTGCTGCCTACATGAACTATTACTTTAAAATCTTTTGGTGCAGCTTTGACCCATGCTTCGGCCAACTGCATGCGTTCTTCTTCTGTGAGCATGTAACCCTCGCCCGAAGAGCCATTGATAAATACACCTTTCAGACCATTGCGAGCCAGCAGTTCAGCATAGGCTGGTATAGGAGCTAAGTTAATTTCGCCTTTTTCGTCGAAGGGAGTAAAAGGTGCATCGATGAGTCCGATAATCTTTTCCATGTAGACAGATTTTATAGTTTTTGTTTGATGATTTATATAAGTATGGTGTTAAACACGAATGTAGCACCATTACTGCAAAAGTACACATTTTTTTTTGGTTTGGAACACGCTCTGCAGTCTAAAAGGGGAGTATTGTGTATTTCTGCGCTTTCAGCAGTTGTTTATTGTCTGCTGTTTGCTATGTGTATTATCGGCATGATAGCCATTTATCCTATAGAATTGCCGGTATTCCCGATGGCATCCGTATGGTGAATAGAGATGTTAAGGGAGTTATGATTATAAAAACGAGCGAGGACGCACATTTTGTGCGCCCTCGCAGTAGGTGTTTATGTCACAGGTTATAGGTGTTTAACCTAAATATTTCATCAGAATTTTAATGTTGTCTGCTTCACGGAGTCGGCGTAATGCTCTTTCTTTGATTTGGCGCACGCGTTCGCGGGTTAGGTTGAGTGTATTGGCAACTTCTTCGGCGGTCATTTCGTTGCGTCCGATACCGAATAGCATTTTCAGAACCTGACGTTCACGATCGGAGAGGGTGGTAAGGGCAGCTTCGAGGTCAGACGAGAGCGACTCCTTTTCCATTTGATTGTCAGTACCCGGTGCACTGTCATCGGTCATGATGTCAATCAGACAGTTTGAGTCATCGTCTTGGAAGGGAGCGTCGACACTTACTTTTTTGCCGTTCGTTCCCATGGCTTCCTGTATCTTGCTTACATCAGTGTCGAGCAAATCAGCAAGTTCTCCTACTGAGGGGCGGCGCTCAAACTCTTGTTCAAAGTTTACGATAGCCTTGGTCAGTTTGCTTTGGAAACCAACCTGATTGAGCGGCATGCGTACGATACGGCTTTGTTCGGAGATTGCTTGCAGGATGCTTTGGCGAATCCACCATACGGCGTAGGAGATGAACTTGAAGCCACGGGTTTCGTCAAACTTTTGGGCTGCCTTGATGAGGCCTAGGTTACCTTCGTCTATCAAGTCGTTGAGTGCGAGTCCCTGGTTTTGGTATTGTTTGGCTACACTGACTACGAAGCGTAGGTTTGCGCGCGTCAGGCGGTCAAGGGCTTCTTGATCGCCTTTGTGTATACGCTGTGCGAGTTCTACCTCTTCGTCTGTAGAGATGAGTTCTTCACGGCCAATTTCTACCAAATACTTGTCCAACGCTGCACTTGAGCGGTTGGTAATACTCTTGTTTATCTTTAGCTGTCGCATATTCAGAATGAGTTGAAGCGGCTATCCCTCATGTAGCTTGGTGGCTTGTTGTTGGAGGTTCTCGGGCTTGGAGGCCGGAGGCTGGCTGCATGATGGGAGGGCACGAACTTTGAACTTTTCTACGAATAGGAAATAGTCACGCAAAAAGGTCTGCAAGTGATTGACCGGCAGACTGATTATGACTTCTTGGATGCCAAATAGTACGTTGATACGTCCATTTTATTCCTATTAGAGATACAAAAGTACAAAGAAAAGTAATACGACACGATAAGAAAGCCGAATTTTAAGCATTTATTTGTATAAATTATGCTATATTTCCTAGTAAATAGGTCTTAGGGTCATATTATTGCCTAGCTTGGTACTTATTAAAGGAGTGTTTTTAATGGATGTTGGGTGAAGATGAAAAGGGATGAGTTGCAGTGAACAAGGTTATGGGTGTTGCTGGGTGGACTAGGTAGTTATTTATTGTGATGTATGCGGGGGCTCTCATGTTATAGTTGATGTATGTAGTAAAGCACAAGGGATATGAAGGCGGGCTGCAAGGGTATTTAAAACCTTGCAGCCCGTTGGCTATGATTTAGTCTTTTTTCTTAAAAACTTCTTCGTAAAGGTTCAAGCTGTCGGGGTGTTCGCGTACAAAGGAGTCGATGTGGCGCATACGCTTTTCTTGTAGTATTTCGTCTACAGCTATGAGTATGCCTGTTTCTTCCACTTCGCCAAACTCATGGTTAACAGCTGTGCCAAATACGCGCATGGTGGGGCTGAGTCCCATGTAAGCGTTAACCAATGGTGGAATATTGAATCCGAGTTTGCGTACTTCGGTGTTAAGTATGCGGTAGTCCGACTTAAAGTCGCTGCAAGTAAAAAGTTTTTCGAGTATATCGGGCGGAGTGTTTGTTTGCAGCGGTGTGATGGGGGTTACGAGTTTATCGGCATCGCCAAAGTGCTTGTTCAGAAAGTAAAGTATCATGTCGCGAGCCTGCGGGTTGAACGAGGGATACATGGTCATTTTTCCAAAAAAGTACTTAAGGTTGGGGATAATAACGGTGAGTGCACCGAGTCCGTCCCATAGGTTGTCGAGTGCAAAGATGCCCTTGCTCATGGCGCGAGTGCTTTGGTACTCAAGCGTAACAAACGATCGTCCAAGTTCTACGGTATCGCACATATAAGTGTCGAGAAACTTGTCCGAAAAGTGGAACATATGGCTGGTAGCCAAGTTTGGCTGTCCGCTTTCATTATACGATATTTCCTTACCAGGAAGGAAACGGTAGCCGCCTAAAATCATTTCGTCTTGAGGGTCCCATACTATCAGTTGGTAATAGGGGTGCTCGCAAGTGTCAAACTCGTCCCAGTCGAGCTCCAGTCCTGTACCGCCACCGGCTGCTCTAAAGGCTATTTCGCGCAGTCGGCCTATTTCGCGCATGACGTTTGGGGCTTCGTGATAGGTGACGATGTATATTTCGTTGCCCGCCTTGTTGGTTAAACGCAGGCGGCGCTCGGGGGTAAGTTCGGTTTTGAGGAGAGCCTTGTCTACGGGGGGAATGATTGGTTGCATAACTACCTGTTTAATCTGTATACTGCTTCTTCTACTCCGAGAGCCCATTCGGCGGGCTTGCGGCGTTTGTCAAAAGTCTGCCAGGGTATGGGTTTGCCGATGCACACTTTAAAGGTTTTGTGTCGATGCAGAAAGGTTTCGTCGGCAAGAAAGAGCATGGCTATGTTGAACTTCAGTCCAAGACGTTTGCCCAGTGAGGCCCAACGATAAAAGCGGTCTGAGTTGTGGCCGTCAAAGTAGATTGGTACAACATCGCGTTGGGTTTCAACACTTTTGGTAACAAATGTTTTGTTCCAGGGAAGATCGTGCACAATGCCATTTTCGCGGCGCGAGCAAAGTCCGGCAGGAAACATAATTACGTGGTTGTCGCTATTGAATACGGCCTCAACCATGCGTGGAAAGTCACGGCTTTGTTTGCCGGTTTTATTGATGGGTACACACAGTGGGGCAAGTCCGTGCAAGTTCATAAGCAGGTCGTTCACCAAGTAGCGGATGCGTCCGTCGTAGCGGTGGCCGAGTATTTGTCCGAGTGCAATGCCATCGGGGCCTCCGAGAGGGTGGTTGCTTACAAAGGTAAAACGTTTTCCATCGGCATCGTCGGGCAGGTTGTCGAGTCCGTGTATGTCGAGTTTTACATCCAAAAACTGCATAACGGCATCAATCCAGGGCACGCCTTGCAGACTGCCTGCCGAAGCAAGAAATTCGTTAATTTCATCCTGGCGGGCAATGCGTTTAAGCCAGGATCGCACAAATGGTGGTACGAACTTAGCTTTGCTGCCTGCTTTGGAGCGTAATATTTCGTCTATATCTATTTTGAATATGCGGTCGTTCACTATGTGGGGTATATTGGGCTTTTGGTTTTTGTGCGTTGCATAGGGTGTTGGGTTGTTTACACTTTAACAGCCACTTCACACCATCTTCGCAAGTCTTAAATCTGAGTAGTCAGAGTCTTGGTCTCCGACGTTTGGTTGCTTGAAAAGGAGACGTAAGATATGTGCAAAAGTACAAATAAATTTTGCCCTGCTACAGTTTATTCGAAAAAGTTTTATACTTTTGCTCTGAAAGAGTTCGGGCTGAAGGTCTATTGCAACGTGATGGGCCTCAGCTTTATTTAGATTCTTTGACACTTGCCCGTTGCGTGCTATGGGCAGGAAGTTATTCCCTTGTCATGCATACACTTGTATTAGTTACTACCGAATTTGCAGCGGCGGCTCATCTGATGATGAGTCTCGTTTTGTTTTATTTGGCTCGCCGCAGTGTGCAGTTCCTTTCGCAGGCTTGGATTATGCTGCTCATTTGCCTGATGTACTGCGGTGCCTTGTTTTTTATTGCTACCCACGAGGCGGTTCCGCCTTTGGGCATACTTCATCCGGTGTTGCTTATATACTTATTGGTTTGTTCGTATTTGCAGAGTATTTATCCGTTAGGGTTATGTCTGCCGGGCTATTTGCAGTGGGGGCGAATGTGGGCATATGCTACTCCAGCCATAGTGCTGATTTTTATGTATGGTGTTGGGGCAGCAGCAGGAAGTAATTTGGCCAGTGTTTACGATGTTGACGACATACGCAATTATTTTCTTTCGGGCGATGTTTTTTTACGTCTTCTCTCGCTGTTGCTTTCTGGCTATTATATTGTCAACATCTTTAGATTACCCCGACGTCTGGCGCGTCGAATGGAGTTTCCGAGCGATCTCATTGCCTATGGTACGGCGCTTGGGCTTGTAAGCATTTTCTTTGTTGTGATAACCATTCGATTTACTTTGATTTCGCTTACGGTCTACATGCTTCTTTTCACCTTGGTCAATATGTTTCTATTCTTTCGTATTTTGCGTCCCACGGTTGAGGCAATCTCATATCCCGATTTCCGACAGGTTGAAACGCCACCTACCAAAGAGGAGATAACTCAATCTGAGGCAGACGACTTTAATGAGGCTAACTTGCATCGGTTTGAGGTGATGGAGTACATCATGCAGCATGAGCGTCCTTATACCGACAGTGGTTTTAACCGCGAGCGTTTATGCCGTTTGGCGGGTTTTAACCGCCATGTAGCCTTACAGAGTTTACGTTCGCAGGGATATAACGATATACATGAGTATATTTCGCGCTATCGAGTGGCCGAACTGCGCTATCTTATAGAGAGCGGAAAGGTTACAGATATCAAGCAAATAACGTTGGTAGGCTTCCGTTCGGCCAAAACGGCAATAACGGGTTTTGAACGCTACGAAAACATCGATTTAATCTCTTTTATCGAGGAGCATGCCAAGGCCGCTAAAACGAATGTGTCCTCGGAAATTGAAGAAATGACCAATACCGAAGGCAAAGAGCAGGTCTTAAATAGGTAGTCCTCCTTATAGGTGTAGTTGTTAGTAGCGTAAAGTTTAGTTTAAGTGGGGCTTTGTCAGAATATGGCTGTATGCTCAACGAGTCGGGCGGACGTGTAATATGAGTATTACACGTCCGCCCGTATCTTTTGTTTAGAGGGGTCGGTTTCTAGCTTTCTTAAATATGACGGGGTGCGGGTGTTGAATTTTTTGCACTTATTGCCGCATTTTTGGCAAAGCGTGTATAATCTCTTACACCTAAGTCTGTTGTTTTACGGCAGTCAGAGCAAAATATTTGCAATGTTTAAGCTTGAGGTTGGTTGGTTTTATCGTTTTGTTCGCTCATCAAGTCAGTCCCCCAGTGGGCAGAGGCCAGACGTTCTTCGCGTTCAATCACTTCTTTGGCTTTCTTTGCGTATACAATCATGCGTAGCGACTGTGCATACGACACGTAGTTCCAGAGCCAGTTAAAGAGTACGATTATTTTGTTGCGTACACCGAGTATAGAACGCAGGTGAACCACGAGCCATAGTATCCAGGCCGTAAATCCTCCAAACTTCATTTTGCTGAATTCGGCTACAGCCTTATTGCGGCCGACAGTAGCCATTGTGCCAAGGTTTTTGTAGCTAAAGGGCTTAGGTTCCTTGCCTTCTTCAATGCGCTTGAGGTTTTTGGCCAGCAGGTTGCCTTGTTGTATGGCAACCTGGGCTAACTGGGGGTGTCCGCCCTTCCAGTTGTCGTCGCCTTCGGGCATGATGCACTGGTCGCCAATCGAAAAAACGTTTTCGAGTCCCGGAACGCGGTTATACTCGTCAACGATTATGCGTCGGCCGCGTCCAAGGTGCGAGGGGTCAAGGTTTCCAACGGGTTGTGCAGCAATACCACTTACCCATATAAAGGTACGGGTTGCTATCGAACTACCGTCTTTAAGCATCACGTGGTGGTCTTTGTAGTCGGTCACCATTTTGTTAAGCAGCACGTTCACTCCCATGGTGCGCAGGTATTGCTCCACTTTTGTACTCGACTCTTTGCTCATGGCGGGTAATAAACGTGGGCCGGCTTCTACCAGGTAAATGTGCATCAGCGAGGTGGGAAGGTCAGGATAGTCCTTTGGCAGCACAAAATTCTTCATTTCGCTCAGAGCTCCTGCAATTTCTACGCCAGTAGCACCACCGCCTACAATGACAATGTTGAGCAGTTCCTGGCGTTCTACGTCGGTGGAGCAGGTAAGTGCGCGTTCAAAGTTTTCGAGTAGAGCATTGCGCAGTCCCATTGCTTCGCTGACGTTTTTCATGGGCATGGCTTCGTTTTCTACGTTCTTGTTTCCAAAAAAGTTGGTTGTAGCCCCTGCTGCCAAAACCAGGTAGTCGTAGCTTACCTTGCCGATAGAGGTTTGGATAATTTTCCGTTCGGGAAAGATGGAGCGCACTTCGGCCATTCGGAAAAAGAAGTTTTTACGGCGCTGAAATACTTTCCGGAAAGGAAAAGAAATTGAGCTTGGTTCGATACCGGCCGAGGCTATCTGGTAAATTAGTGGCGGGAATTGGTGATAATTGTTTCGGTCAATCAAAACTACCTGAAAGTTGCTTTTACGCAATTTGTTGGCTAATTTCAGGCCGCCAAAGCCGCCGCCTACAATAACTACACGCTTTTTGTCTGTCTTTGGAAGATTGAAGCTCATATCTAAGTTGGTTGACTATGTGCTGATTGGTTTGTGCTGCTGTTTTAAAAATATAAAAAGGGCGCCAAGCTTGGAGCGTGGCGCAACTGAATGGATTTCTATTTATGCTTGTATGGGTGCGAAAGGTTTTTTATAGTTTTCTTTCGCCTATTGATTGTTCTTTGCCCATGTTGACGCAAAGATACGCTTATTATATGTATAGTTATGAGGCTTTCTTGAAAAAAAATCGAAACAACTGCTTTTTTTGTGAGACGGGGGCAACGGCTGGCAAATCCATGTTACAATTTTGTAACACCAATAGGCTGCAGAATGGGGCAATGTATGGTTGCTTTTCGATAGCAGGTTGAAAGTTTGAGGCCCTATGCGGATTTGACAACCGCAGCATATTGCTTCAACAAGTTAGAGCAATATGCAGCCGGCTATACCGCAGAGTATAATCATAAATGTGGCGTTAAAGCGGTAAAGTCCGCAGCCAATGAGTGTGGCAGCAAACAGAAAAATGTTTATGCCAAGGCTCCAGCTGTCGGTAGCCGGTTCTGAGGGGCTGTCCAAACGAACCAGCAGGATGGCCGCAGCAATAATCATTCCCGGAATGGCAGGGCGTATCAGCAGAAGTATGTATTTGAGCAGTCCCTTGTCGGTGCGCACTCCTTTATACTTCTCCATGAGTGTTGTCCAAATGGCAGCAGGCAATGCAAGTCCGGCCACACTGACGAGGCTTGCAACTGTTGAGCCCCAAAAACCAAAGCGTGCCGCTGCTGCAGTATATCCGGTAAGGGTAGCAGCGTTCAGTGCAGTACCTCCGGGCAGGGTACGGCAAAAAACCATCAAGTCGGTAAGTTGTGTGGGAGTGAGCCAATGGTGTAAGGTGAGTATTTCGTGTTCAAGGATGGCCTGTGAGCCGGTAATGTTTCCGATGCCTAACAGACCAGTCTGGAAAAAACTGATAAAGAGCAGAAGGTAGAGCAGCATAAGTGGTTGCGTGAGTATATATGGAGGTTGTAGCGGTAGCAGAGTGTCTGCTGCAGTGAAATGTTTGCGCGGTGTTTATTTTAAAAGCAAAGCATAAATAAAACTGAGCGTAACCAGCCCGACAACAATTAGCGAGGGCGATACGCCTAACAGTCCAACAGCAATGGCTGTGCAGATGGGTATCCAAATGGTGCTCAGTGTTACGTTCCAGCTACGCCACATTTGCAGGCAGGGCAGTATAATAAGGGCAATGATAGCTGGGCGTGCTCCGCGCAAAAAGTTTTCGATGGCTGGTATTTGCCTGATATCATCAAAGAAGGTGGCAAACAAAATAAAAATCAGGACCGGGGGTAGTATCATGCCCAACAAGGCGGCAGCGCTGCCTTTCCAGCCGTAGAGTTGTTTTCCTAAATAAACCGCTAGGTTGATGTTGAATATTCCGGGCATGGCCTGCACCATACTAAGGTGTTGGGCAAAGTTGTCTTCGCTCAGCCATTGGTTTTGGGTTACCAATGCTTTTCGCAGCGGGTAGATGGTTGCATAGCCATCTCCGATGGTTAGTCCGCCGGATTTGAGAAAGATTATGAAAAGTGTGAGTGGTGTAATAGGCATGGGCCGTTGAATGAATATAGCTTGTGTTACTTGCAGAAAGTAGTGAGGAGCGTCATCCTCATAGCCAAGGTTGTTTTTACTTGTTGTTTGACGTAGAAAACACCCGGCGGCCATACAAAAAAGAAGAGGGAAGCCGGATAACGATTTACGTCCGGCATCCCTTTTCTGTGATTGTGCGATAAGGCGTCTTTACTGGTGCTGTTCGCGATACAGGTCGTTTACAGTTTTGACAGGATTAAAGGTTGTCAGAGGAACTTCAACGAACACGGTATTCCAATCGCTCATGGCTCCATTCCAGAGTCCGGGCAATTCAAGTGCCTTAAGTTCTTTTCCGTCTTTGCTCTTGTGCGATATAAAGCCTGTTTGCGGATCAGTGTATTGGGGCAGGTTAAAGGCTTCGCCGCGGTAGTTCTTGATGGCGCAAACCAAGTCAACCGGATTGAAATGGGTGCCTTGCTCAAACATAGCCTTCTTTTCGGCATCGTTCATGTCGATTTGCGAACTTTCCAAAATCTGGGGCGAAACCGTGCCGTCTGGGTTATAGGCCAGGAAGGGGCCTCCGCCGGGTTCGCCTACGTTGCGTACCATACCACATACACGCATGGGGCGGTTCAGCTTTTGGTGCAGGTATTGTGCCAGTGCATCAGCATCACCATTCCACTCTTGGGGGCTCTTGGTGCACAGGTCGTGTTCTACGAAGTGCAGCATTTCCTGCAGTTCATCATTTGTGCAGTTGCCTTTGTCCAGTTGGTCCAGGTAGGCAAAGGCCTTTGCCTGTAAGCCAACCAGGATGCCTGCCAATAATTGCTTGTAGCGCACGGTGTCGTCCTTGAGTTTGTCGGGTACTACGTTGTCAATGTTCTTCACAAACACTACATCTGCATCAATGTCATTAAGGTTTTCAATCAATGCACCATGTCCGCCGGGTCTGAAGAGGAGCAATCCGTTGGCCTGTCTGAAGGGGGTATTATCGGGGTTGGCTGCCACCGTATCGGTACTGGGCTTTTGTTCAGAGAAACTTACGTTAAACTTGACTCCCAGTTTAGCTTCGTAGGTAGGAGCTACCTGTGCAACGAGCGCTTCGAAGAGCGAACGGTGCTCAGGCGATACGGTGAAGTGTACATTGACAGTACCGTCTTTTTCGCGGGCATAGCGTGCGCCTTCTGCCAAATGTTCTTCAAGCGGAGTGCGTACATGGTCGGTGTAGCGGTGGAATTTGAGTAAGCCTTTAGGCAATGCACCATAGTTAAGGCCTTCTTTGTTGAGCAGCGCGTTTGCCACGGCTTTATAGTTGCCCTCTGCCACCAGTGTGTCGATGTTTTTGCCGTAAATTTTGAGGCACGCATTGTTCAGGTCATCATAGAAGGCTGCATCGTGTATACGTGCAAAGAAGGTTTGCTCAAATTTGCTTTGCGGAGTATCGTAGTCTGCATCAGCAAAGGCAAACAAATCTTTGAACATGCGGCTGGCAGCTCCCGAGGCGGGAACAAATTTAACGATGCGGTGTGTGGCGTCTGTGGTGTAGGCCTCCCAGTTTGCCTGAAATGCAGCTTCGGCTTCGGCATCGGGTTTAAGTATTCCGTTGTTTACGCTTGCAGCTGCGTCGAGTTGCAGAAAGGGAAATCCCTTTGCAAAGCATTCGAGTTGTGTGTTCAGTTTTTCTTCGCTGATGCCTTTTTGTGCAAGCAGCGCTCTGTCTTCTTGAGTTATCATGGTGCTTTAAAGATTGATGGGAGTTATAGTATCCTACGGGCAAAATTACGTTTTTTTTCTTGCCAACCGCTATACTTTGTGCTAAAAAGTAGTTATGATTAGTACCATAAACTTGTATAGCTTTTCTGGATGCGGGCGGGGTATGCCTTGTTGCGCAGGTAAAGGTAGTTGGGGTTATCCTCGGGCAGGCAGGGGGTTAGAGCAAATGCTTGTAAGCCTCGATGGCGCGTTCGGCTGTACGTACGGCCTCTTCAAGCGGAAAGGGGAGTTCGCCGCCCGAGGCGTTGAGGTGTCCGCCTCCGTTAAAGAAGGTTTCGGCCATGCGGTTGCATGGAAAGTCGTCGACCGACCGCAGCGACACACGCACCACATCACGTTCGGTATCCTCGCGAAGCGAGATGCTCAGTCGCATGCCTTTTACCTGGAGTGGCATGTTTACCAGTCCCTCGGCATCTCCACGCATAAAGTTAAAGCGTTTCATTTCGTCGCGGGTAATGGTCATAATTGAGGCATGCTTATTGGCATAGAACTGGAGTTTTTCGTGGAGCACGTAGCCAATCAGTTTGATGCGGTCGGTTGAGTATACGTTGAATACGTTACGGTAAATTTTGTCCTTGTCGATGCCCTTGGTCAGCAGCAGCGAGATGATGGCATAGATTTCGGGATCGTTTGAATTGTAGGTAAATCCACCGGTATCGGTCATCATGCCCGTGTACAGCGATGCAGCTCCGGTTTTAGTCATTGTGTCGAAACCGCCCAACTGATAGATAATGCGGAATACGAGTTCGCTGGTTGAACTTTTTTCAGGATGCGACACCACCAGTTCGGCGCAGTGTGTATCGGGGTCGAGGTGATGGTCTATAATCAAGCGCTTGGCCTTTGACTGCTGTACGGCCCCCTGCATTTCCTGCAAGCGGTTAAGGGCGTTAAAGTCCAGACAGCAGATAAGGTCGGCCTGGTTAATGATGCGAGTGGCTTCGGGCTCGTGTTTGGCGTAGAACTGGATGAGGTGGGTGTTGGGTAGCCAGCGCAAAAAGTCGGGAAAGGGGTTGGGCATAACAATGCGTACATTTTTGCCCCGTTGTTGAAGATATTCTGCCCAGCCGAGCGACGATCCTACGGCATCGCCATCGGGACCGCGGTGAGCACATATTACGATGTTCTGGCTTGAGTCGATGAGTTCGTTCAGGGCGTTGGCCACTTCGGGAGTAAGTATGGGAGTTAACACGTTGCTGTAATTGCTGAAAGGTGATGACTGCGTTATAATGATTAAGTTTATGCTGTGTGCCGTATGGCCCCGTTGGGAATAGAGCACCCAGCGGGGCCACATAGCATGCACTGTCCCGGTTCGGTAGTACTTCCTATATATATAATAGGTGTATTCCTACTATAGGTTTTTGAGGGCTTCGATTTCGGCCTTGGGGTCGGGAGCCTTGAATACGGCCGAACCGGCTACGAGCACATCGGCTCCGGCTGCGACCAGACGTGCGCCGGTTTCGCGGTTTACACCACCGTCAATTTCAATCAGAGCCTTCGATCCGGTGCGGTCTATAAGTTCGCGCAGACGGCGGGTTTTGTCAACGGCATGTTCAATAAACTTTTGTCCGCCAAAGCCCGGGTTTACCGACATGAGCATCACGAGGTCAACATCGCAGATAATCTCTTCGAGCACACTGACCGGTGTGTGGGGGTTAAGTGTTACGCCTGCCATCATTCCTTCGGCTTTGATTTGCTGGATAACGCGGTGCAGGTGTGTGCAGGCTTCGTAGTGAACGTTCATCACTTTGGCGCCCAGGGCTTTAACTTCTTTGATGAATTTTTCGGGACGCACAATCATCAGGTGCACGTCGAGGGGCTTTTGTGCGTGTTTAGCCATGGCTTGCATCACAGGAAAACCGAACGAAATGTTGGGTACAAATTCGCCGTCCATCACGTCGAGATGGAACCAGTCGCACTGGCTTTCATTCAGCATTTCTACGTCGCGTTGCAGGTTGCCAAAGTCGGCAGAGAGTAGTGAGGGGGATACGAGTGGCATAATGGATATGGTTTTAGGGGTTAGATGTAATTGCAATGTAATTAAATGTGCCCCGGGTGGGTTGCTTTGTTGCTTGCAGGGCCTATATCTATACGGTGTCGCGCCCTTCGGGGAGTGTTGACGTTTCGTCGTGAGATGTATCGTGTTTCACATCCCTTTCGTTTTGTCGGGCCTCCCGTTCGGCCTTTTGGCGCATGGCTTTAATGAGGTCCAGGCGTTCTTGGGCAAACTCGGCCGACACATTGGTTTTTAGCAGCCTGAGGCACAGTTCCTCGGCCTTCTGCAGCTGATTCATGTTTAGGAGCATATGAATTTCACAGCGCATCAGAAAGTGGTAAAAGTTTACTACTCCTTCGGTCGTGTGCATATTTTCGGTTTCTTCCTGCTCTATTTGCCGGGTGCAGATGTGCTGCAGCTTTTTAATTTCCTCGATTGCGCCCGCATAATTAATCTTGAGGTTGCAGTTCACCCACAGCTTGGCATGTTGCAGGTTCTCCTCAATGTTGCTTTGTTGCAGGTAAAAGTGTGCCAGTTTGTAGTTGCCTAACCGGTAGAGGCATAAGCCGTAAAGGTACGACATTTCGTAAAATGACGGCAGGTTTCGGTTGTAGTTTTGCAGCACGTTTTGGTTGGCCTGGTTCCAGGCCTTCTCCAGGTAGTGTGCAGCTTCAAAAAATCGGCGTTCGCGCATCAGGCGTGTGCCCTGATAAAGGTTTTGCGCCTCGTCCGAATTTTGAATTTGGGCAATGAGTATTTGTTCTTTGCTCAGTTCGTTGTGCTTGTTTTGCGCGGTTTGTTCTTTGGCTTCGGCCCAAAGGTAGTTAAATTCGGCCAGTTTTTCGTTGTCGGTTTTAAGGTCAAGTCCAATCAGCATGCTGCCTGTGCTTCGCAGGCTCTGCTGCACCAGTTCGGGGGCTGCAAAGGCCCGTTCAGTTTCCCGGGTGGGGCTGCAATAGGTCAGTCTGAAGTAGAGCGTCGTGTCGGTTTGGTATTCCGCATGCAGCATCAGGTAGAGGCATATGTCTTTTTGCAGTTTCTGAGTGCTTTCGCCAACCATTCTGCTGGCCTTTACGCTGATAACGGCGTCGGTCCGCTCAAAGGTAGTAGCCGCTACGCAGGTCAGTCCGTTCTTGTCGGTCAGTGCGGCGGCTATGGGGTAGTTATAGATGTCGGTTTCGTTGTTAAGCACCAGGTGTAGCTCCCGGCCCGACACCTCGAGTTCGGTAGCTTGGGCATCGTTGAGCAGGCAGGCGCCAGTCAAAAATTGCAGCAGCGTCAGCGAGTCGGGCCTTTCGGGCTCAATGCGGGGTATGAAAAAGGTTTCTTCTGTACACTTAACCAGCGATTCTTCGAGCAGGTACTGAATGGCCTGGTCGCGCCGGTGTGTAAATTCTATATCAGTCACCTGGTATTCGGTACAGTCGTCGAGCAGACTGTCGTAGGTACGGTGAATGCTGTTGTTCAGTGCAAAGCAGTCGTAGGCGGCCTGTTTGAACATTTCCTCAAAGTGGAGGGCTGAGCAGGGCAGGCTCATGCTCAGTATCAAGTGGGTCTTTATGTTGTTTTCTTCCGGAATGATTGTGTATCCGGCGGTCACACCGATATTGTTAGTGTTAGTATTGTTACATATGATGCGTACCAAATCAATTTGGTCGAGGTTGCATTGCAGAATGTTTGGGTAAATCAGACGTAGATATTTGGGAGAGTTGAGGGCAAAGTCGAGTAGAAAAGTACCATCTTGATATATAAAACTGTAACGATGGCTGATTTCGTTGTCTTCGTACAGCTGAAATTCAATATTCAGGCGCGTAAAGACTTTTTCCATGTATTCTTTGAGTTTCTCAATATCGTCTGTGCTATGGGCTTCGGAGAGCTTGGGATGGGCTCCGGGCGAATGTTTTGTATAGGCCAGTATACAGAGCTTATATATAAGGTATAGCCCAATTAAAATGGCAATGGCGTATGCTAAGTTTTGCATGTCTGAATATTTGAGTGGTATGTTCGTGTAAATTGCACGATAGAGCAAAAATAGTAATTTTGCTTCGGTTTGGCAAATCCTAAACTTTCTATTTCCCCAAAAGGGTTCTTATTCTGTTGGGTGCACCGCTTGCAGTGCGATAGGTTGTTCCTCGAAAGCAGGCTTTCGGTCTTGCCGCTTCGCTCACCTTTCACTATCTTTTGATAAGATAGGATGCGGTTCAGCAGTGGCCTTCCTCGAAAGCAGGCTTTCGGTCTTGCCACTTCGCTCACCTTTCACTATCTTTGCAAAAGCATCTGCAAAAATTGAAAGTCAGATGTTGTAATCCTGTTTTATACTTATAGACTTTTCTTTATGACAGACATACTGCCTCTTGAAGACTTTTTCCGCTTGCCTGAGCGTACCGGGTTTCAACTATCGCCCGATGGACGATATCTTTCGTTTCTTGCCCCTTATCAAAATCGCCTGAACTTATTTGTACAGCCGCTCGATGCCGACGGACAGCAGCCTGTGCAACTTACAAGCGAAACCGCACGTAGCCTGGCCGGCTATATGTGGGCCGAGAACGACCGCTTGATTTTTATGAAAGATACGGGAGGAGACGAAAATTACCAACTATACGGCGTGCGTCCAGATGGCAGCGACTTGAAAGCATATACCAACTTTCCGGGTGTACGCACTACACTGATTGACGACCTCGAAGAGGTGCCCGGACAGGTGCTCATCGGACTTAATAAACGCAATCCCGAGGTGTTCGACCCCTATCGCTTGGATATTGAAACGGGTACTTTGACATTGCTGGCCGAGAATCCGGGAAACTATCAGGGCTGGATGTGCGACCATGCTGGTAAACTGCGCGTGGCCACGGCTATTGTTGATGGCGTGAATACGCAACTGCTGTACCGCGATACGGAGCAAGAGGAGTTTAGACCGGTGCTGACTACTGACTTCCGCGATGTGGTGAGTTTTATGGACTTTACGCCCGATAACAAGCAGGTGTATGCAGCTACTAATTTGGGACGCGATAAAATTGTGCTGGTGCGCATGAATCCGGCTACCTGCGAGGAACTCGAACTGCTTTTTGAACATCCTCAGTACGACCTTTCGAGCATTGGTTATTCGCGTAAGCGCAAAAAGTTGCTCAGTGCTTACTGCACCGGTCATAAGGAACCCGTGCGCCATTACTTTGACAGCGAGGAGCAGGCTTTCCGAGAGCGTTTGCAAGCCCATTTTCCGAATTTACGCATTGGTATTGCCGACTCAGACAAAGCCGAAGAGCGTTTTCTGGTGTTTGCTGGCTCCGACCGCACACGTGGTGCCTATTGGCTTTATGAGGCAGCAACCAACCAGGTGCGCTTGCTGGCCGAACTGGCTCCTTGGTTACCGGCCGAAAAACTCAATGCCATGCATCCCGTGTGCTATACAACCCGCGACGGGCTGCAACTCGAAGCTTATCTGACATTGCCCTATGGGCTGACTCCCGAAAATGCACGTCAACTGCCTGTGGTTATTAATCCGCATGGCGGACCCTGGAGCCGTGATTGCTGGGGCTACTCTTCGGAGGTGCAATTTCTGGCCAACAGAGGTTATGCCGTGTTGCAGACAAACTTTAGAGGTTCGACGGGATACGGACGCAGTTTTTTGGAGGCGAGCTACAAACAATGGGGGCTCCGCATGCAGGACGACTTGACCGACGGGGCAAATTGGCTTATTGAGCAGGGTATTGCCGATCCGGACCGCATAGCTATTTATGGAGGTAGTTACGGGGGATACGCCACCTTGGCCGGACTGGCCTTTACGCCTCAGTTGTATGCCTGTGGTATTGATTATGTGGGCGTAAGTAACCTTTTTACCTTCTTGCAAACCATTCCGCCTTACTGGCGTCCGATGTTGCAAATGATGTATGAGCAGGTGGGAAACCCCGAAGCCGATAAGCAACAACTTGCCGCAACATCGCCTGCGCTCCATGCCGATAAAATTGTGGCCCCACTGCTTATTGCGCAGGGGGCAAACGACCCGCGTGTTAATAAGGCCGAGAGCGACCAAATGGTCGAGGCTTTACGTAAACGAGGTGTCGATGTGGAATACATGGTAAAAGATGACGAAGGACATGGATTCCATAATCTGGAAAACCGCTTGGACTTTTATCGGGCGGTGGAGCGTTTCCTGGAGCGTTACTTGAATCCGCAAATGCCTGTAACTGCTTAGCTTGAGGACTTTTTGATTGCATAAGGTCTTTGGGTGAGGGGTGTAAAAAATTCATCACCCCATGTTGAATTTTCAACAGCCGTTGTTGGTGTTTTATTTCGGGATGTTTAGATTTATACCAGTCCCGGAGCGTGGCCCCGGAGCAGAAATAAGGCTTTTTGCTTGCACTTGGAGTTGAAAATTTCCTGTCTTTAGATAAGATAGAATACGGGCCGGCAATATCAAATCATTGAATTTCTGCTTTTAGATTTGCCATTTCGCCCGCCTTTTACTATCTTTGAATTGAAAATAAGAGGCGATGAGCCTTTGTTACTTTAGGCTGACTTGTTTCAACAAGTCAGCCTTTTTCGTAATGATGCCATTTCGTTCTTTTACATCGCTTTATGAGTTTGCTTAAGTGAAAATATTAAAAAAAACAGCCGTAATCTGCTGTTTCTATCGCCCCTTTAGAAATTTCTATCGCCCCTTTAGAAATTTCTATCGCTCCTTTAGACCAAACAGTCGGGCCTATTGTCATTTTTAGTCAGCCATTACTTGTTTGTCCTGCCTTTTAAAAATGTTATAGCTGAGCATTGTTTCCTCACTCGTCTGCTCTAAGTTGTATTAAAAGAGCTTCGGAATTTATTTTACAAATGCTCAGTTTGCAAGATGCGGGGCAGTGCTTTGCAAGAACTTTTTTGGTTCTGTCTTTCTTTATTTTCCTTTCTCTTCGTTACCGCGTAATGTGCGTTGGCAAGGTGTTCGGAACCATGATAGGATAGAAGCCCAAAAACCGCAAGTACCATCGTTGTTCCGATGATACTTGCGGTTTTTGCTGTTTGTATGAGCTGCAGGTAATTAGTACACCTCAACTTTGTCGGCCAGACGCTTGGCTTGGTCGCGAGCCTCGTCAAGATTGCCGTCAACCTCGCGGCTGCAGAGCACTACACCCATGCGACGGTTTACGCGGGTTGTAGGTTTGCCAAAAATGCGCAGGTCGGCATCTTCCTCGCACGTTAGTTCGAGACCGCGGTAGCGTGGAGCCTCTTGCGAGCTGATGGGCGAAAGAATTACGGCGCTGGCACCTATGCGCAGTTGTTTGATGCACGGAATGGGGAGTCCGAGAACAGCGCGCAGGTGCAGTTCAAACTCGTTGAAGTTTTGTGTTCCGGCCAGCGTAACCATGCCAGTGTCGTGCGGACGTGGCGAAAGTTCGGAGAAGTATACCCCATTTTCGTGGCTAAGAAAGAATTCTACGCCCCAAATGCCTGCTCCGGTGAGCGATTCGGTTACCAGCGCTGCCATACGTTGAGCCTCGGCCAGATGTTCGGGAGCAATATGTGCAGGTTGGAAGCTTTCGCGGTAGTCGCCCCCCTTCTGTACATGTCCGATGGGAGGACAGAAGCGGGTAGGGCCATTCTTTTGTGTTACGGTGAGCAAAGTAATTTCGCTGTCGAAGCGGATAAATTCTTCTACTATAACCTCGTGCAGGTCGCCGCGGCTTCCTTCCATGGCATATTGCCAGGCACGTTCCAGGTCTTCGGCACACTTAACAAGCGATTGGCCTTTGCCCGATGACGACATGAGCGGCTTGACTACACAGGGGAACCCTATTTCGTGGGCATGGGCATGCAACTCGTCGTACGACTTAGCGTAAAAATAACGTGCTGTTTTCAGTCCGAGCTCCTTAGCCGCCAAGTCGCGGATAGCCTTGCGGTTCATGGTGTAGTTTACGGCACGGGCCGAGGGAGTTACCTGGATGCCTTGGCTTTCGTAGTCGTAAAGTCTTTCGGTGCGGATGGCTTCGATTTCGGGTACGATAATGTCGGGTTGGTGCTTGGCTACAGCGCGGTCAAGCGCTTCGCCGTCGAGCATGGAGAACACTTCGTAGGCATCGGCCACCTGCATGGCAGGTGCACCGGCATAGCTGTCGCAAGCAATCACATACTGGCCGAGACGTTGGGCGGCAATGACAAATTCCTTGCCAAGTTCGCCGGAGCCGAGGAGCAGAATTTTTTTCATATTGTATAGCAGTTAGTCGAATATTCATGTTTGCCGAAACCATGCTGCCATTGATCCGATTGTGCGAGTGCCGGGAGTGTCGGATGTGCATGCGGGGTATAGCTTTGGAGGCGGAGCATGGTCGGGGTAAAAGGGCCTTGCGGTGTTGGCATGGCCTATCGCAAGCAAAGTTACGTTATTTGAGGCGTTTGGAAAACCCTTTTGCGCAATAAATGCAAAAAGATTTTTACTTGCTCTTGATGCAGCTTGACAGCAGACTGCCAGGTGCTGCTGGCTCAATGTTGGTAGATGGCTGGCAGCATGCTTAAATGCGCCAGCGCAGTTGTACCGACAAATCGTTTTTCCAGGAGGAGTGGATGGCTGATATGCCCGACGAGATAGACGAACGGTTAAAGTAGCAGGTACTGCCGAGGCGTAGCCCCAGCAATAGCGCTGGGGTGATGTGCCAATTGCTCACTACAACGCCGCGCATGCCGTGATAGGCAAACGAGGGGAAGGCACTGGCCCGGTACAGTTGTGGTTCGTATGCGTAGAGGGCCGATTCGTAGTCGTCGGTAAAGAACAGGCCGGCAAACCCCTTGAGCTGGTAGCGTTTTGAGGCTTTCCAAACGGGGCGTACCGATGCCATCCAGCCCACTGAGTGTTTACCTGTCTGGCGTGTGGCATAAGTAAGGTCGGCTTGTGCTGTCAGTCCAAAGTGCTTCAGATTGAGCAGGCTGCCCAGGCGCAATTTGTGTGTGTTGCGGTACTCCAGTAGCCGGTAGCCGCTCACGGTGCGTTGCTTTGTCTTGAGTCGGTAGCGCAAGATGAGTTGCCAGGGACCTGATAACTTCCATTTAGATTGTATAGAGGCCTCGATACCTTTGGAGCCCGGAAGTATGGCGGTATAAGTGGGAGTCTGGAAGCGGGAAATGTCAACATAGCCCGTCAGTTCCCAGTCCGGATGTGGCAAGCAGCGCATGCCTAAGGCAATTCCCTGCTCATTGCTCACCCAGCTGCCTTGTTGCAGTGCATGGCCATACAAACTTACAAAGCGCGGTGAGAAGTGGCGCACCTGTAAATTGAGTAGCAGACGTGGCGAAAAGCGGGCACTCACGATGTGTTCGGTAGCTATGTTGCACGAGGCATCGGTAGCCAGTTCACCCTGCAGATGCAGCCATTTGTATGTAACGTAGTAGAACAAGGCTGCCCCTCCGGCTGTTTGTCCTCGAAAGTAGTAGCGGTTGTAATAACGCTCCTCCGGATAGATGGGCAGACTAAAGTGCGACACGTAGCCCGATAGGGCTATTCCGCCCTTGGTTGCTTGCCAGTTTACCTGGGTTCCTGCGGTCAGACACCCTAAGTTGCGGCGGTTGTCAATCTCCGAGATGGTGCGGTGCAAGCCGATTTTCAGCCAGGTGCGTATGGTGTCGGTTCCAGGTTCTTGTCTTCCGTCGAGCCGTCGGTACGAAACAAATGCCAGCATCCCTATGTTTTGCCATTTATAGGCGGCTGCAGCACCACGGAAGAATTCGGCTTCGTTGACCGATGTGTGCGGATGAAAGTTGATGGGTACTGCCTTGAATGGCTGTACCAGTTGTGATAGTCCGCCAAACGTAGGGCGCCCCAGCAGCAGCCCGCGTCCGCCTCGCAGTTCGTAGTCGCCGATAGCCAAGCTCCATTTGCGGCTGCGTGGTCGCAGCAATAAGTAGCCTGAAAGGTAGCCGTAGGGATAAAATCCCCGTTTGCCTACAGGCTCGCCAGCATCTTTCTCGAGGGTCAGTCCGTAAGCTGCTTCACGCCGTAGGTTGTAGCGATAGCGCACGATGTGGTGCATGGCGTTGCCCGTAAAGTAGTTTGTACGAGTGGGGTTTTCGGGTTTGTCAAATCCCTGCCGGCGGTAAAGGGGGATGTCGAGTCGGCTTTCGGCCTCATGTTTTCCCTGGCTTAGCAGGTAGCTCAACCGCTGTTCGGCCCTGTGGCGCTCCAGTTGTTCCTTGGTGGGCAGGCAAGCTGAGTCGCAGCGTGCAAAGAGTGTCAGGTAGTATCGTGTAAAGTAGTCGAAGCCTTGAATGAGTTGAAGTTCGCCAAGCGACAAAAGGCCGTGTTTACGTTCGCGGTAGGCTATAAGAGAGTCGGTTTGAGCTTCGGTCAGAAAGGGCAGTTCGAGCAGTTGCCGGCGAGTGCAGCGGTTCAGTTGTAACGGGTGTTGGTATATCTCTTCCAGTCGTTCGAGTTCGTCGTAGGTCGCACCTTCGGCATCGGCATCGTAGGAGTTGCTGTTGTTTAAATAAACCTCGGCAAACTCTTCCCAGCTGAGTGCCGGCTCTTGTTCGGCTGCAAGTTGTGCCGATAGCTTCAGGCAGCAGCATAGGCTGGCAAGTATTAGTGTGGCAGCGTGTTTCATGGTTTGGGTTTTAGTAGATAAACAAATGCTCCATCGTTGCGCACATCGTGGCAGGGTATGTTGGCTGCAGCGCATGCTGTGAGCCAAAGATTGCGGCGCCGGGTGGGTAGTGTGGGGTCGAGTACAACATGCCGGGGGCTGAAGTGGCGTTGCACGGTAGCTAACGTTTCGTAACTTCCGTAACCTACAACCAGGAGGTCAATAGCTTGAGGCCGTTGAGTGCTGGCAGCCGGCAGGTTATGGTGGAGCAGGAGCAGCCGTGTGGTGCCGAACACGAAGTAGTTGCCCTTGCGCAGCAGGTAATGGTTGTGCATATCTGTTTTTACTACGGGCTGTGGTGTGGCCATCCCGCGAGGCGTAAAAAAGTTTTTTTCGATGTAGACCATGCGTGCATGCAGGGTGTCGGGTGCTATAGGACTGAACAGATAGGAGCATTGGGCCGACTGTATAAAGTGTATGGCGGTGGTGCGCGGCAGGTTGTACACCATGATTTGTGGTGCGAGCCGTTGTGGCCGCAGGCGGTATGTTTCGATGCCGATACAGGCCACCAATAGTAGGGTTGCGAGTGTAATGGCTTGTCGGCGCTGCTGCCTGTTCTGACTATGTAGTAATTTAAATAGCAGTACCGGCAACACGCTTAGCAGGCAGAGCGTGAGTGCGTGCGGATAGAGTGTGAGAGTGGCGCCGGGCCAATGCGCTATATGGTCGAGGGCTGTAGTCATGCCATCGACAGTCAGTGTTAAAACTTTTACAAGCCATGTTTGAAACTCTACACACGGAATAGTAAAGAATAAAAGAGCACCACCCAGCAGCACATAGGCTGCAGGAATGACTACAAAGTTGGCCAGTACGGCATAGGGGCTGAAAGTATGAAAGTAGAAGATGATGAGTAGAGCCGTGCCAAACTGTGCACTGAGCGAAACGCAGATAAAAGGATAAATCACTTGGCGTAGCAGCAGGTATGCGTATTTTTGAAGGCGCAGCCTGAGTCTTACGCGCTGCAAAGCCCACCACTGGCGGGTGCGTGGCGGATGGCTGCCTAATACCACGGGGAAGAGTTGCCGCTCGTACTGGTTGCTCCAGTTGGGCACCGGCAGGTGTTGCCAAAAGTATTGGTTGCCGAGTATGATAGACAGTACGGCACAAAACGAAAGCTGGAAGCCAACATCGAAGAGCGAAAGCGGTGAGCAAATAAGCAAAATGAGTGCGGCTAATGCTAAGTTGTTGAGGGTGGCCTGACGGGTACGTTGCATGCTGTTGCCCAGAAGGAAGAGGGTGAGCATCCAGGCTGCACGTTGCAGCGAGAGCGGGCTTCCGGCCAGTCCGACAAAGAGCCAGAGTGCCAGTATCGAAAAAACTTGGGCTGCCAAATAAACGGGGCGCTTGCGTATCCAGCGCAGGGCAAAAAGTTGCAGCAGACTAAACAGTATGCCTAAATGCAACCCCGATAGTGCTAACACATGGCTTGTGCCGGTTTCCGAAAAAAGGCGGCGGGTATTGTCGGTAAGTGCAGACTTGTCGCCCAAGGTAAGTGCCGACAAAATGGCCAGTGCTTCAGCCTGGAAGTGCCGGCTGTAGGTATTGAGTAGTTGTTGCCGGTAGCGCAACAGTTGCATGGCTATGTCTGGATGATGGTTGGGAGGGAGCATTTTCCAGCAACTGTCGGGGGTGGCCGTTCCGCTGATGCCGTGGGTGAGCAAGTAGCTGCGGTAGTCAAAGTCGCCGGGGTTTCCGGCCCGGTAGCCTGGGCGGATGGGAGCATAAAAGGTCAGGCGGTCGGCTGGTGTGAGGGGTGATGCTGTGTTAATTTGCGCAAGCTTGATCCGTACCTTACGGCCATGGTAAGGCGTTTGTGGAGCAATGAGCCGAACGTCGGCTCGCAGAGTGTATGCGTTTTTTTCGCGCACGCTCAGCACCTCGGCTTGCCAGGTGCGCGGAGTGTCGGGCCATTTTACTTCAACTTGTTTATACGACAGGCAGGTAAGGGTGCCACCTGCAGCCATAAGTGCGGCGTAGGCTATGCCGGTAGCCAAGCGTCTGGCTACTGCACCTTTGCCCCACAGACACAAACCGGTACTAAGGAGTGCAAAGCCTGTGGTTATAGCAGCCCAACCTGCAGGGGGCAGTAGTTGCCTGCCGGCATAGCCAATGGTAATACCGGCAATGAGGAGCAGGGCGTAGGGCAGTAGCGGGGCCTGCTTCCAGGGTGAGTGGGGCAGCGTATAGGTGTAGTAAGGTTCGAGAGGCATGGAACACAATTGGTATGTTACCGAAATAAGGTTCTTCAGTGCATGAATGCTGTAGCAGGCAGACAGCCTTGAAGCTGGAAGGGGTGGCTGGTGCAGGTAAACAGCATGAGTTGTTGCTTGCAGGGTGGCAAGGCTTGAGTTATGGCCTGCTTACTCCATGTGGTAGTAGGGCCGGATGATAGCCTATTGGCAGCCATATGAATGGTAGCGGATGCTGCGTGACTGCCAATGCAAAACTCCCCCAATTGCCGCAGTTCGGTGCCGAACCGTGGTCAATCGGGGGAGTTTAGTTTGTGTATGTGTACTGACGGCTTGAGCCGTAGCAGCTTAGCTATTCGAACAGGCTGTTGTTGTTGGTTTCGTTCTGTTTTTTCTTACCCGAAACCTTGGGCTTGTTGCCTTCGGCGCTGTTGGCTGGTTCGGAGTAGCCCGGATATTCTGTAGCATTGTCGTTACGGTCGGAATGACTGGACGTTGTGCCGAGTTCTTCCTCGTAATCTTCTGTTAAATCCGGATTAAGCAAATCTTCGTTGGTGAGTTGCAATGGTTTGAGTGTGTCGCCTTCCAGAGAGTCGGGTTCGGCTTGAGGTACATAGATAGCACCATAGGTCGAGGGGTCAATAGGTTCAGGCGGCATGCCATACTTTTTGAGATATTGGGGAGCAAGTGTCGCATCGTCCATTACGCTGCGCATAAAGCGGGCTACAATGGGCAGTGCGGTGCGGCTACCTTGTCCCAGGGCACCGGTTCGGAAGTGAATGCTGCGGTATTCGCCACCTACCCAGGCTCCGCCTACGAGATTTGGCGTAACGCCAACGAACCAGGCATCAGAGTGGTTGTTTGAGGTACCCGTTTTTCCACCCATATCCAGTTGCGAGGCATATTTTCCGAGGTAGCGCTGGGCGCCAAAGGTTTGCGAGGTTCCACCGCCATCGTGTACGCCGGCATCGAGCAGGCGCTGCATGTAGAAGGCAGCCTTGGGAGTAAGCGCACGTTTTTCGACTTGTGTAGCCTCGTAGAGTGTATTGCCTTCAGAGTCGGTAACACGGGTTACAAGTATGGGGTCGACGTGTACACCGCCGTTGGCTACAGTAGCGTAGGCATTGACCAACTCAAAGAGATTGACATCGCAGGCGCCGAGCGGAAGCGAGGGAATGTCTTCGAGTGGTGAAAGGATACCCATATCGTTAGCTGTTCGGATTACCTCGGGGATACCCACGTCTTCGCCTAACTTAACAGCAATGGTATTGACACTTTGGGCAAAGGCCGAGCGGAGCGGAATTTCGCGATTGCTGAATCGGCCATTGGCATTGTGGGGTTGCCAAATGGTTGTGGTGTCGCGGCGGCGGTCGTACACCTCACGGCGAATGTATTCATCCTTGCGGGTATCGGCGGGCGTAAGTCCATGTTGCATGGCAGCAGCATAGACAAAGAGTTTAAAGGTAGAGCCTGGCTGGCGCATGGATTTTACCTTGTCGTACTTCCAGGTTTTAAAGTCAATGTCGCCCACATAGGCACGCACATAGCCGGTTGAGGGTTCCATGGCTACGAAGCCGGCGTGCATAAAACTCACCATGTAGCGCAGGGAGTCGATTGTAGACATTTGCACAGTGCGTGGTCCGTCGTAGCTGAAGAGTTGTACGCGATGGGGCTGTCGCAAGTAGTAGTCGACAGAGTCGGGTTGATTTGGAAAACGTGCGTGCAGCATTTTGTACGCCTCAGTGTCGCGTAATTTACTTTCAATAAAATTAGGGATGACGCGTCCTTTTTCGTCACGCCAGGGGTCACCGAGTCCCTGCCAGTGGCGGTTAAAGTTTTGCTGCACCTGTTTCATCTGTTCGACTAAAGCCTCTTCGCCGTAGCGCTGCATGCGTGAGTCGAGCGTGGTGTAGATTTTTAGTCCGTCGGTGTAAAGGTCTAAATCCGGACACTTTTCGGCCAGATATTCTTTCACAGCTTCGCGGAAGTAGAGAGCTTCGCCATCGTAAGCCTTCTCGACATTGAAATTGAGCTTGATGGGTGTTTGTTGCAGGTGTACGAGCGTAGCCTGGTCGGGTATGCAGGGGGTGCTGAAGTGTTCGGCCAGCTGCTGCCGGTGGTTGTATAGATTTTGCAGCACGGTGTTGCGTCTGCGTAGTGAGTTTTTGGGATTGATGCGCGGATTGTAGGCTGAGGTGGCCTTGAGTAATCCGACAAGTACTGCAGCCTCTTCGGTGCGCAGTTTTGCGGGTGTGGTGTTGAAGTATGTTTTTGCTGCAGTTTTTATACCAAAGGCGTTCGACCCGAAGTCAACAGTATTGGCGTACATCTCTAAAATCTCGCGTTTGGAGCAGAACATCTCAATCTCGGAGGCAATAATCATTTCCTTGCTTTTCATGACTAAAATGCCTACGCCGGGTATTTTGCCGAGAAGTCCGGTAGAGTATTGTGTACGTACCCTAAACATGTTTTTGACGAGTTGCTGGGTTATGGTCGATGCACCGCGGGCACGGCCTTGCATTGCATCTTTGGCCGCAGCAAAAAGGCCTTGATAGTCGATGCCATGGTGACTATAGTAGCGTTCGTCTTCGGTGGCTATGAGTGCCTGGAAGAATACAGGATTGATAGAATCGTAGGGTACCGGCGAGCGGTTTTCGTTGAAAAACTTGCCTAAAAGTTTACCATCTGCACTGTAGATTTCGGAGGCTGCGGCAGTTTTGGGGTGGAGAATGTCGTTGATGGAGGGCGACTTGCCAAACAACCAGAAGAGGTTGAAACTGACAGCAAAGATGTAGAAGGCTACAAATGCAAAGAACGACCAAGTGGCCGTAAGGCATTTATACCACCAGGCTCGGCCTTTGTACTGACCTTTGTACCAGGCCCAGCTTCGGCGAAGCATTTTGGCAAGGGTTGCAGACGCTGCCCTGATTTTGCCGGTTATTCCTTTGGATTGATTTTGCATAGTGTATAGTAGAGTAGAGTGTTGCTGTTAGGAATGAGCAATGCTTTGCCGCATACATCGTAAGAGCGGTGAAAGGTGTTTGCTGGCTATGCCTGTGTGAATGATAGAATAATGGGGCCATGTTGCCTGACAGAACCGGTTGTGTATGAGTGGCAGGTTGCACGTTACCCTTATTCGGGGCAAAGTTACAGCAAAGCGCTTGTAGCAAAAAGTATTTCGGTGGTTTTTTTGGAAGTGAGAGGCTGTGAATATTGCTTTTATGCAAGGAGTTCGGCTAATGGGGGCTGTTGGCTTAGGGGCAGCGAGGCGTCCAGCCAGCGAACTTCGGGGTCTTTTTTGAACCAAGTAAGTTGTTTTTTGGCATAGACACGTGAGTTGCGTCGTATTTTATCGAGGGCAAAGTCGAGTGCCCATTCACCGTCAAAGTAGTTGAAGAGTTCTTTATAGCCTACGGTGTTGAGCGAGTTGAAGTGGCGGTAGGGGAGCACCCGGCGTGCCTCGTCGATTAAACCTTGTTTGACCATGATATCTACGCGGTTGTTGATGCGCTCAAATAGTTCGGTACGGTCGCGGTTAAGACCTATTTTGCAGATACGGAAAGGACGTGTAGCTTTCTTTCCTGTACGGAATGAAGTAAAGGTTCGCCCCGAGGTATAGCAAATTTCGAGGGCATGAACAATTCGCTTGGGGTTGCGCAGGTCGCATTGGGCGTAGTATTCGGGGTCGAGTAGCCGAAGTTCGGCAGCAAGGCGTTCAAGCCCTTCGGTTTCGTAGCGCTGCCGGAGTTGGGTGCGAATGTCGGGATCGACGGTTGGTATGTCGTCAATACCATTGCAAACGGCATCAATGTACATCATTGACCCGCCTGAGAGTATACACGTTTGGTGTTTACTGAATAGCTCGCCGAGTAGTTGTAGAGCCTCGCTTTCGTAGCGGGCAGCACTGTAATAGTCGTCTAAACCCAGTGTGCCTACAAAGTAGTGGCGTACGCGGTTAAGTTCGGCTGCAGTGGGGGCAGCTGTACCTATCGGAATGTCGCGATAGAGCTGTCGGGAGTCGGCATTAAGTATGGGGCATTGTGCCTGTTCGGCAAGCTGAAGGGCAAATTCGGTTTTACCGACACCGGTAGGACCGAGTATTACAAGCAGAGTGGGAATCATGGCAACTGTGCGTATGGTAATAAAATAAAAAGTGCAAGACTACAGCGGTTGCACGTAGTTGGCAAACGTGGAGTCTTGCACTTTCAACGGATGGAACGAATGGTTATAGCATGGTTGAACAGATGCAGGCACACAACAATCGGCAGAGAATGTGCAGTCTGCAATGTATGGTTCTGGTTAGACCGGGAACTGAATGCAGGTCTTGCTATAAACTAATAAGGTTGTCCGTCGCTGATTTCAAAACCTTCAAGGTCTATTTCGTCGTCGTTGAAATTGGCTCCGCCAAAGAGAGCTGCATCATCGTCAAAGGCAACATCATCGTCGGCAGCAACTTGATTCTTTTTGGTTTTGGCGGGAGTAATGTCAATACCAAAGTCTTCAATTTGACGGGGAGCCTCGCCTTTTGCTCGGGTAATGGCAAAGTGGGCAAGCGTCTCTCCGGGAATGAGTTCTTTAACGTCAAGGAAGAAGCAACGGTCGGAGAATGGGTCGAATACAAACTCTAAATGTTGTTCTTCGTCCTCAATAAACTCAGAGAGTTTGGTTTCGTCCATGACGTAGATATCCTCGTCGGCACTGCTTATACCCATGTCCTCGCGGGTAATTTGCTGGCCGCGTTCCCATTCCTCATCGCAGATGTAGAACGAGGTCATTTGGTCGTCGGGATATCCGCATGACTCGAGTATAGCTTTATTAAGGTCGAGGAAGGTAGCATCGCTGTCAATTTTGATTTCGCGCAGGAAGCCATCTACTTCGTCGGATATGAACTTGATTCTGTAGAGCATAATCGTACTAAAGGTAAGTGTGCGTCGGTCGTTAGGTTTACTTGATGATGCCTCGTTTAGAGTTGGTTACGAAGTTGAGGATATATTCTATCTCAGGGCTCATGGGTACGTTTTCTCTTATTTCGTTAAGGCATTCTTCGCGAAGTTTGCCGCGTTGGTATAGCAGCCGGTAGGTATTGTGTATGTTTTCAATGAGTTCAGGCGCAAACCCCTTACGGCGCAGCCCGACCAAATTCAGTCCGCAGTAGGCAACCGGTTCGCGTGCTGCCATGGCGTAAGGAGGAATGTCTTGACCGGTACGTGTTCCTCCGCCAACCATCACGTAGCTACCAATGTGACAAAATTGATGAATCAGCACGTTGGCCGATATAATAGCAAAGTCGTCGACAACAACCTCGCCTGCAATTTTGGTAGAATTGCCAATGATACAGTTGTTTCCAACCACGACATCGTGTGCTACGTGCATACCTTCCATGAGCAGGTTGTTCGATCCGACAACGGTTTTGCCCTTGGCAGCGGTTCCCCGGTTAATGGTCACATTCTCACGTATAAGGTTGTTGTCACCAATTTCGGCCGTGGTTTCTTCGCCTTTGAACTTAAGGTCCTGGGGTACGGCTCCTATAACGGCTCCTGGAAAGAAGGTGTTGCCATTGCCGATGCGCGCACCATATAATATAGTAACACTGTTCATCAGTCGGTTGTTTGCACCAATAACTACATTCTTGTCGATGTAGCAGAAGGGGCCTATTTCGCAACCCTCGCCGATTACAGCCTCGGGATGCACGTATGCTAAAGGACTAATCATGTGATGAGTGTGGGGGAATTACTTGTTTTTGGATATTTGTGCCGTGAAAGTGGCTTCCATGACAATGTTTTCGCCAACAAAGGCAAAGCCATGCATTGAGGATATGCCGTGGCGGATGGGGGCCATTAACTCGACACGGAAAATGAGTGTATCGCCGGGTACTACCTTTTTACGGAATTTGACATCGTTAATGCGCAGGAAATAGGTGCTCCAACGCTCAGGCTCTTCGACAGAATTGAGTACAAGGAGTCCGCCTGCCTGTGCCATAGCTTCGATTTGAAGTACACCGGGCATAACGGGTTCCTGGGGAAAGTGTCCTTGGAAAAAAGCTTCGTTCGATGTAACATTCTTGACGGCTACGATGTAGTTGGAGCCGGTTTCGACTACCTTGTCTACCAACTGCATGGGGTAACGGTGGGGAAGCAGTTCGCGAATGCGGTTAACGTCCATCAGCGGTTCGTCGTTCGGGTCGTAGTTGGGGGCCTGAATTTCGTGCTGGCGGATTTCGCGGCGCATTTGGCGGGCAAACTTATTGTTAATGGTATGTCCGGGGCGTGTAGCAATGATGCGTCCCTTGATGGGGCGTCCTATAAGTGCCATATCGCCAATGATGTCGAGCAATTTGTGGCGGGCCGGTTCATTGCGCCATACCAGTGGACGCTCATTAAGGTAGCCAAGTTTGGTGGCATCGCGATGTTCTACACCGAGGTGGTCGGCGAGTTTGTCGAGAGCTTCCTGTGAAATCTGACGTTCGTATATAACGATTGCATTGTTCAAATCGCCTCCTTTGATAAGGCCGGCTTGAAGGAGAGGTTCTATTTCGCGTACAAAGACAAAGGTGCGAGCCGAGGCTATTTCATCGGCAAAGTTTTCCATGCTGTCGAGCGTAGCAAATTGGCTGTTGATGAATTGCGACTCGAACGATATCATGGCAGTAATGGAGAATTGCTCGTCGGGAAGAATGATGATGGATGAACCAGATTCTTCATCGCGGAACTCAATCTTCTTTTTGATAACGTAGAAGTCCTTGGGGGCATTCTGCACTTCAACTCCGACGCGGCGAATGTTCTCTACATAAATAATGGAACTGCCGTCCAAAATGGGGAACTCCGGACCATTAACCTGTATCAGACAGTTGTCGATGCCCATAGCGTAGAGGGCTGCCATGGCATGTTCAATGGTGCTGCATCGGGCTTCGCCCTTGGCTACTACCGTACCGCGTGAAGTGTCTACAACGTTTTCGGCGATAGCCTCGATGACAGGTTCGCCTTCAAGGTCGATACGTTGAATTTTATATCCGTGGTTTTCGGGTGCGGGGTTAAAGGTTATGGTAAGGCTGAGGCCCGTGTGCAGTCCTTTACCAAATAAGGAGAAACTGCCGGCCAGCGTTTTTTGTTTGGACATAATAGAGGGTTGCAGGTTTGAGCCTTGTTAGCGGAGCGGCTTCACGCCGTTAGTCAGGCAGTTTAGGCAGTCGGGATGTATGGTCACCCCCGGATTTTGGCAGTTGCCGGTAGCCTGAGAGTTCCGTAAGGCTTTTCTTCGGTTTTTATTGTTTGTTTTTCAGTGCTTCTACTTCTTTCTTTAGACGGTTCAACTCGCTCTGAAGTTCGGGCAAGTATTTGAATACTACACTGGAGCGCATAAAGTTTTTGGCATCAATGGCGGGAGAGCCTTGAACGGTAACATGTCCTTTACGAATGCTTCCGGCAATGCCTGCCTGTGCACCCGAGAGTACGCGGTCGCCAATTACGGCATGACCGGCAATGCCCACCTGGCCGCCAAACATGCACCATTCGCCTATTTTGGTAGAACCGGCCACTCCTACTTGTGCAGACATCACCGTATTGCTGCCAACTTCGCAGTTGTGTGCTACTTGTACCAAGTTGTCGAGTTTAACCCCCTTGCGGATATAGGTAGAACCCATCGTCGAACGGTCAACGCAGGTATTGGCTCCGATTTCAACATCGTCCTCAATGGTTACGATGCCGATTTGAGGAATCTTTTCGTAGCCTTCGGCCGCAGGTGCAAAGCCAAATCCGTCAGCGCCAATCACGCTTCCTGAATGAAGGATTACACGATTGCCGATTTTGCAGTCGTGGTATACCGATACATTGGGGTAAAGAATACAATCTTCGCCAAGGCTGGCACGTTCTTCGACAACAGCCCCTGCATAAATTTGACAGCCTTTTCCAATAACGGCGTGTTCGCCAATGTATGCAAAAGGACCGATATATGTATTCTCGCCAATTTCAGCCGTAGCAGCAACGCAGGCCATCGGGTGGACGCCGGTGCGCTTCTGTACGGTCGACTGATAGAGTGTGAGCAGGCGGGCAATCGCTTCGTAGGCGTTATCTACTCGTATGAGCGTAGCTTTGACAGCCTTTTCAAGCTTGAAGTCCTTATTGATTAGAACAATGCTTGAGTCGGTATCGTATAGATAGTGTGCGTATTGCGCGTTGGCTAAGAAAGAGATGGCGCCTGGAACACCTTCTTCAATTTTGGCAAAGGTCTTGACTGAGGCGTTTTCATTGCCTTCAATCACTCCGCCGAGATATTCTGCAATTTGCTTGGCTGAAAATTCCATTATAAAAGCATTCTGTTTAATTGGGGCAAATATCGTAAAAATATTCCATATACACCAAGCGTTGTACTCAAAATCGCTTAAAGCTTTTACTTTTTGAATTATTTGTGCCGTATGTGCCGTTACTTTAAGGGCTGTATGTTAACCCAAAGCCACAAAAACCGCCTAAAGGTTCTTCCTAACTAACAAATATAGGGTTGCTGTTAGGGTAAATTTTACCCTGGTAGCTACCTCTTTGCAACAGTTCTTGCTGGATGCGTCGGGTTACTTCATCGTTTTTCACGTTCCAGCGTGGAGCTATAAGTGACGATACAGGCGCTTGCGATACAAAGCGCTCTATAGCAATGCGGGGTGTGAGGCGTTCTAAATAATCGGCAACAAGTGTGATGTATTCTGTAAGTTCAAACAGGTGGTAATCTTGAGGCTGTTGCTCATAGTGTTTGGCCATACGTGCCCCTTTCAGTATTTGCAGTTGGTGCAGTTTCAGAACGTCGGCGGGCTGTTCTGAAAGCCATGCGGCCTGTTCGAGCATACTTTCGCGGCTTTCGCCGGGTAGTCCCAAAATTAAATGCACGCCAACGGCAATATTGCGTTCGTTCAAGGCTCTGATAGCATGTTCGGCGGCGTGAATGGTGTGTCCGCGTCCGATGTTCTTGAGCACTTCGGGGCTTATTGATTCTACGCCCAGTTCCACCATAATAAATGTGTGTTCGGCCAATTTGGCCAGGACATCGAGCCAACTTTCGGGCAGGCAGTCGGGCCGTGTACCCAGTACGAGTCCGTCAATCCCTTCAGTTTGTAATGCCGTTTGCAAATGCGGGAGCATGTCGGGTACAGGCGGATAGGTATTGCTGCCTGCCTGGAAATAGCCCAAAAAGTGTGTGCAGACATTGCGCGATTGTTTGCGTTTAAAAAAGGTTTTGGCTTTTTCAATTTGGGTTGCAATGCTGTAGGCTGGGTTGCAAAGGTCAGGAACAAAACTGCGTCCGTTACAAAAAGCGCATCCCCCGGTACCGAGTGTACCGTCGCGTACCGGACATCCGGCACCAGCGTCAAGGGGCAACTTTTGCACTTTTCCGTCAAAGTGACGGGCCATAAAGTCGGAGTAGGTGGTATAGAGCGTGGGCTTCATTGAACTTTTGGTTTGAGTGAGCATTGTGTACGTGGAACGTAGCGGCATGGAAACAGGCAGGGAAATAAAGATTTTTCAGAGCAGATAACCGGCAATGTAACGGAAGACAGCCTAAAATATTGTAGTTCGAACTTGGTGTTTTTGTAACAAAGGTTTATCTTTGCCGCATCAATAAGCAACCAAAATAACAGAAAAGCGCGTTTTTCATGCTCTTGTCAGGGGATGAATGGCGTACGATTCATTCATTTAGTCAACTCATAAAACTTTTTTGCCTATAGACAGACATTACTTCACTACCTACTAAAATCTCAAGAGTAATGGACAATTTGACTATGCGTACAGACGATGCACTGGTTGCGTTGTTTGTTTCGGGCAACAACGAAGCATTCGACGTTCTCTTGCAGCGTTACCAAGACCGACTCTATACTTATATTTCTTATCTTGTACGTAACGATGATGTGGCCGACGACCTCTTTCAAGAGACCTTCGTCAAGGCTATTGTAACCCTGCGTCAGGGGCGTTATAAGGAGAATGGAAAATTTTATGCCTGGCTCACGCGCATTGCGCACAACTTGCTGATTGATCAGTTTCGCACGGAGCGGAACGAAGCGCTGCTCTACGACGAGGATGCCGAAAATGCATGGCGCGAAAGTGCTTTGACTGCCGATACAAACCGTGAGAGCGAAATAGTAAACGAGCAAGTGCTCAGCGATGTCCGCAAGCTCATGGACCACCTGCCCGACAGTCAGCGCGAGGTGGTGTATATGCGTTTTTATCAGGACTTGAGTTTCAAAGAAATTTCCGAAATTACAGGAGTTAGCATCAATACAGCGCTTGGCCGCATGCGTTATGGCATTATGAACATGCGCCGCATGGCCGAGGCCAACCACATCTTACTTTCTGTCTGATATGGCAGCACTTCTTAGGCTTCGATGAATGGTAATTTGAATCCCCAGCTCTCTTCTTAGGACCATTATGTATACTTGCCGGAGGCATTCCGAGGCAACAAATGGGATTATTGCAGAAATATTCAGCATATCATACACTAAAATGGCCCGGAGCGCGTTAATAGGAATGTACGACAAACCTATTTTTTGCGGCCTATGAAGCATATTACTCCTTTGCAAGTCTCTCCGCGCGAAGAGAGTCTGAAGTTTATTCGTGCATTTGCCCGTTTGTATTCGCCTGAGTCCGACAACCAATCCGAGGCACGCCGTCAAGCCAAAGTAGCTGTGCAAACCTCGCTGGCTCCTTGCTGATGCCGGTTTATGGGTGGTAGCCTGGCCAGACATCAAGTGTGGCATGCAGTTTAAGGGTGAACCTACTTCGGAGAATCGTTCTGCGGAGTATTTACCCATTGTTTCTAATTTAATTAAAAAATTATCCAGTGCCTTTTTACAACGCGTCAGCATGTAAAAAGGCACTGGCTTTTTGATTAGTGATGTAGCACTGACAAGCCTATGGCAACTGCCGTGAGAGTGCTTTAGCGGGCTGTAATATGAAAACACGATTGGTGCACTTCGTATTTCACATAGCAGGTGCCCATTTCGCGCTGGTCGCGCAACACTTCTGCCAAAATCGATTTAAATGCCGTAACCCAACGCACAGAGTCGCTGCCGTCGGCATTAATTTGCAAAAAGCGATTGTACGAAATGTCGAAGGTCGTGCCGTGTTGGTGGCAACTGTTTTCCGAGGCATTTTTATTGACGCGGCGCAGGCGGTTTACATCCTCGCGAGTACGCAGCACCGAGGTTACAATGAGCTTATGTGGTTCAAAACCTTTGGTTACGAGCGAATCGTTAAAGGCACGACCAATTTCGTTGAGCAGAGTAGCGGCACGGGGTATAAGATAGGGGATGGATTGGTGGAGCTGTTCGATGGAATAGAACGGATTATCGCCTATAAAAACCAGTTTGTCCATGCGCTTCTGTGCTTCGGCCCGGTTTTCGATGTGCGTAATGCCAATGCGTCTGGCCGTAGCCAGTTGCACATCGTTGAGATCGGGAAAACTGGTTTCAAAGCGTGGTACCGAGCGCACGCGGTTGCGTACGGCGCTGCCATCGGCGCATAGTAACTGTAGGGGAGGACGTTTTTGCAGCAACAAACTATCAACGTAGGCTGCCTGTATGTCGATGCTGTCGGTTGCCTTGCTAGCTGCCGTATGGCGAATGGTGCGGTTGTTTGCGTTTAGTTCTTCGCCGAGTTCGGGGTGCATACATTTAAATACGTACAGCACAGTAACAATTGCGCAGAATACCAGCATAAAGTGGTGTCGGTGGCTGGTGAACGAATATTTCATGAGTAAGCGGAAGGGGAGATCTATAAACAACGTCTCGGGAAGAAAACTCCCTTTGACTGCAAGTAAGGATATGAGCCACAAAAGTAGTAAAAAAAGTGCAGCAGACAGCAACTATGCTTCCTTTTTTCGTTTTGTATGGTAGTGGCCGCGCGGGGAGACGCCTTTTTAAGTAGTATGGTAAGATGGCAGGCAAGACAAACCAAACCGCACACTTAATAGCAGATTATTGTCGCCAGCGGCCTTATTTCTGATAGTTTTTATATACTTTTGCATCGCGTAACCGCGTCATGCCCCAACCAGTAAAGCGGCAGACCGAACTGAAAGCAAAAACTACTGATGATAGAAAAGCATTATATACTCGAGGAGGCCGATCCCGTATTGTTTTATGGCGCAAACAACGCCAACATCCGCATGCTCAGAGCCCTGTGTCCCAAATTGCGCATCATGGCGCGCGACAATGTGGTGCGTGTAGTCGGTGTCGAGGAGGAAATGGCGGCTTTCGACGAATTGATGCACCGTCTTGAAAAGCATTGTGCCAAATATAACCGTCTGACCGAGGAAGACATCCTGCAGGCGGTTAAAGGGCGTATACAAGACAACGAGCCTTCGGGCGAGGTGATTGTATACAGCACTGGCGGAAAGCCCATCACTCCCCGAAGCGAGAACCAGCGCCTGCTGGTCGAGGCTTATCGTACCAGCGACATGATTTTTGCCGTAGGGCCTGCCGGATCAGGCAAAACCTATACAGCAATAGCACTGGCTGTACGGGCCTTGAAGAATAAAGAAGTCAAGAAAATCATACTGAGTCGTCCGGCTGTCGAGGCGGGCGAAAAACTCGGCTTCCTGCCCGGCGATATGAAAGACAAAATAGACCCGTACCTTCAGCCCCTTTACGATGCTCTGCAAGAGATGATACCTGCCAACAAACTGCAGGAATACATGGATGCAAACGTTATACAGATTGCACCTCTGGCCTTTATGCGTGGACGTACGCTCAACGATGCAGTTGTAATTCTCGACGAAGCGCAGAACACGACCACCGCTCAAATCAAAATGTTCCTGACCCGCATGGGATGGAATACCAAGATGATTATTACCGGCGACTGTACGCAGATAGACCTGCCAGCTTCGCAAAAGAGCGGACTCACCGAGGCCCAGCGTATCCTAAAGGGAGTAAAGGGCATTGCTTTTATCGAGATGAACCAAAAGGACATCATCCGCCATAAACTCGTAACACGCATTGTCGAGGCCTATGCCAAAGAGGATGCGCGTGCCAAAGAGGCAAGAAAAACCTGTGCAGACGAACCGCAGTCAGACAAAAACCCTTAGAGGGCTTCTGCCTGTGCTGCAGGCGCAACGCTGTGCAGGTTTTGTTTATTTGTTTATTTTTCAACCTCAAAATATTCACTATGTCAGCTTTAACTCAAACCGAATTCAATTTTCCCGGACAGCAGAGTGTGTATCATGGTAAGGTACGCGATGTGTACAATCTCGGCGACCGCCTTGTAATGGTTGCTACCGACCGTATCTCGGCCTTCGACGTTATTTTGCCCAAGGGCATTCCCTTTAAAGGACAGGTGCTCAACCAAATTGCAGCCCAGTTTCTCGATGCCACTGCCGACATCTGCCCCAACTGGAAGCAGGCTACCCCCGACCCCATGGTTACCGTAGGACTGATGTGCGAGGGATTTGCTGTCGAGATGATTGTTCGCGGCTATCTTTGCGGTAGCGCCTGGCGTGCTTATAAAAGTGGTGTACGCGAAATTTGCGGCGTAAAATTGCCCGAGGGCATGAAGGAGAACCAAAAGTTCCCCACACCCATTGTAACACCGACCACCAAGGCAGAGTATGGCGAACACGACGAGGACATCTCTAAAGAGGAAATCCTGGCCAAAGGACTTGCTACGCCCGAGGAGTACGAACTACTCGAAAAGTACACGCTGGCTCTCTTTGAGCGCGGTACCGAAATTGCTGCCAAGCGCGGCCTGATTCTGGTAGATACCAAATATGAATTTGGTAAGCACAACGGACAGATTTATTTGATGGACGAGATTCATACGCCCGACTCTTCGCGCTATTTCTATGCCGAGGGCTACGAGGAGCGCTTCAAAAACGGCGAACCACAAAAGCAGCTCTCCAAAGAATTTGTGCGCGAGTGGCTCTTGAACAATGGTTTCGAGGTTCATGGTGCTAACGACCAAAAGATTCCCGAAATGACTCCCGAGGTAGTGCAGAGCATCTCTGAGCGTTACATCGAACTCTACGAGCACATCACCGGATCGAAGTTCGTTCCTGCCGATGAGCAGGATGTGCTCGGACGCATTGAGCAGAACGTAACTGCATACCTTAACAAGTAAACCGGTTGAGCGCAAGGCTGCATGAACCCTTCAGGGCAGTGCTTGCACAACTGCGTGTTTTTAACCACCGGCCCCGTCAAGCCTTGTGCTTGTGCGGGGCCGGAAGCATTTTATAAGGGGTCTGCCAAAGCAAAACGAAGCATTAAAAATCTGTAAATATATGGCTAATGCTCCTTGGCGCTCAATCTGAGCCCGTAAAGTACTATTTGTTAGCTCTTTATCGACGCTCTTTTAATTCATGTTGTACCATTTTCTGCGTGTAGTGCTTTTGGCCGTTTTTCAATCGTATGGGCGTTAGCAAGCAGCACTACGGACTTCAACGTGATGTTCGGCCCTCAGTTTTTTCTGTCGCGGCGTTAAAAATTTCTATCGCTGCGACAGAATTTTCTATCGCTGCGACAGAAATTGCGTTCCGTGCAGCCAAAAATCCCTTTTTGAGGGGTATTTTTTACATTTTTACTTTGGGTGCAGCGTGGAGTAAAAACATATACAACGGGCCGGCTTGCTCAAACAAGCCGGCCCGTTGAACCAAGATACCTATGGGCATTTTAACTTACACAAAGATACACTTTTTTATCGAATCAGTAAAATGCATTTTTCAATTGCAGCGGAGCTGAGTACCATGCGCTGATGTCAAAAAAAATATGCCAAATGTCGAAACACGTACACCTGATGTATAAAATTCTACACCGGCATACGATGCACGCCTTTTGCATTGTAGGTTTGTGCAGGCTATTAAAAATCTACGCAGGCACGCTGTGCAATGTGTTTCATCAACTCAACCGCAACAGCCTTGTGTGCCGGGTGAATGCTGTAGGCCTTCACATCGTCGAGCGAGTCGAAGGTCGAGTCCAGGCAAATGTCCCATTGCTCGTTAGGGTTGATATTAAAGCCAACATGTACCTGGCGTATAAAGGGTATTACGGCAGGCAGGGCTTCAATGCCTTGTTTAAAGGCAGTGCGGGCCACTTCGCGTACGTCGGCAGGTACGTCGTCGCGGAATTTAAACATAACAATGTGCTTAGTCATGGTGTTATGGAGTTATGATGTTATTGGAAGTTAGATTTTTGGAGTATGAATGTGGCTATTTCTTCAACTACCAGTGGGCTGACGGGATGCTTTTCCTGGTAGTCGGCCGGTACGGCCATTTGGGGTAGTTGGCGCATCAGGTGGTCAATTTCGGGCAGCAGCACAAAGCGTGCGGCTGTGTTTTTATGCAGCCCCTTTTTCCAGCGCAGCAGGTCGGTGCGCGTCACTTGGTAGTCGTGGGTGCCTTGAATAAAGAGCATGGGCAGGTTTTGGAGCGAGCGTGCCGAGGCCAGAGGGTTGTATTGTTTGCAGCACTCCAGGTAAGCCTTTGGCAATTTTAGCATGATGGCTTGTGTTTGTTCTTTGGCTTTTTGGGTAGCCTCTTTGCTACTGAGTCCGTTAACCTGGCCAACGTAGCGTAGCTGTTCGTTGAGCATTTTTTCGAACGGGCGGGCGGGAGCAGCCAACCCGATAATGCCAGCCACCGGCATCTGCGAGTAATTGACAATGCAGGGAGCCAGCATGCCACCCAGACTATGGCCAATCACATAAAGGCGTGAGGCATCAATCTCGTCTGTCTCTGCCAGTTGCTTAAGGGCCTGTATGGCATCGTCAACCGTTTCGGTGTCATAATTCACAACCCCGTTGCTCACGGCTTCAAAGTTGTCGCGATACACCAGCGTACGTTTATCGTAGCGCACCACGGCAATGCCCTTGGCGGCCAGAGCATAAGCCAACTCGCGGAAGAGTTGGTTAGGTCCGATTGTTTCGTTCCGGTCGTTTGGGCCGCTGCCATGCACCAGTACTACGGCCGGCAGTTTACCGCTACGCGCAGTGGGCAGTGTCAGCAGTCCGGGCAGTTCAACTTCGCCGTGGCTCACTGTGAACGTCTGCTCTTCAATGCCATCGGGCAAAGCTTCGGGCTGAAGGGGTTGCGGTGTTTTGCGCAGCGGTGCCGGTGTAAACGATATGCCGGCCAGTTTCATTGTTTTGTCAAAGGTCAAGTTCAGGTAGAGTGCAGCGCGCTCAAAAGCCAGGCGGCGTCGGCATATCTGGTAGCCGGCAGTTGCCTCCTGCTCCCAATCGTCTTGTCCTTTCAGCGTACCGGCTTGTTGAACCAATTTCTGCCAGATGCCTGCAAGGGTAGCTGCAGGCAAAGCGGCTTTGACCTCGTCGGTTGCATGAACAAGCAGGCTGTCAGTTTGTTCGTTCTGTATCCATTTCCAATGGCGGTCGGCCCACTCAGTGTACTTGTCGGCGCAGAGGGGCAGGCAGAACAACACGAGCCCCAGTAGGGTTAAGAGTTTGTGCTTCATGGTTTGGGTAATGGGTTAAAGGTTAATATATCAAGTAGCCTTCTTTGGCTATTTGTTCATAGCGCCGCAGTGCGGACATTTACCTTTTTGCGGAATCGATTTTCCGCAAATGCCGCACAGCAGGTGTGAGGGTTGGTTCATCCAGTACTTACGGATGGCAAAGGCCCAGTAGGCTATAAGCAGCAGGTAGCCTATGTAGAGCGGTGTGGTTAGCGTAAACACCAGGTAGAGCACCATGCAAACCCCGCCTAACGAGGCCATATAAGCCAGGTTGTCGCCTAAGTCGGCCTGTCGGCGCAGTTCGTCGACCACTGCTACAGCCACTATCAGCATGAGCCATACCGAGGCTATGAAGAGCGAGAGTATGAGCGGGATGTCCGGGTTGAGCGGATTGAGCGTTGGATGAAAGTAAAACTCCGACCACGTGGCTGGAACAAAGCGCTGGATGCTGCCGTAAAGAGCAGCCGAACCGCTCACACACAGGCATAGCAGAGTGGGGTAGAAACTCGGTATATCGCGAAAGTGTACCATGCGGTAGTGTTTGCGGCGAAACACCTGTACCAGTCCAAAGGCTATGGCCATTCCAACAATAACCAGTACAACCCCGGTGCGCTTGCCCGAAAAGTGGTAGATAAATTTTGAGATGGGATCGTTAGGCACAACCCTTTCGAGCAAGTCTTTCTCGTGAATCCATCCCTGGGTGAGTTGGTCGCGTGCCACCTTTACCCATACCGAGTCGACTGTATCGGTTGGCACATACCTAACCCGTGCTACAACCAGTTGGTCGCGCGGACCGATGCCTATACTTTCGTTCAGCAGTGTGCTGTAGTCGGGCAAGGTATTAAGGGGGGGAGTGGTTATGAGCTGCAAGCTGTCGGTAGCCTGAAAGTTATAGCCCGTCCAATAGTGGTGGGCAATGTAAAAGTTAACCGAGTCTACACATCCCTCGTGGGCAGCGGTCCAGTGGTCGGTTTGGTTGGGGTGCGAGTAGTAGCAGCTCTGCAAGAGCAAAGCCGGCAACAGGGCAAGCAGCAGGCGAATGTAGCGAAGCATGGCAAACATGGTTTAGTGGGAGTATAAGCAGCCGTAGCTGGTGGTAGCATGTAACCGCTGTCCGGCCATTTGCCGGATGTTACTTTTTGAGTACTTGCATTTCGCAGCGTTTGCAATCAAAACGCAGTGCAAAGGTCTGTCCGTCGGGCAACCTTAGAAAGAGCGGGTCGGGTATGCTGTCGGGTTGTTTTTTGCACTGGTTCAGCGCGTGGCGTATGCAGTGTTTGCAGGTCATGATAACAGCCGGGCCGTCGGGTTCGGCTACCTCGAAGGCTTGTGCCACATGCTCTGTTCCGTGCGTGTGGTAAAAGTGTTCGGCCAGGCGGTTGGCCACATTGCCTGTAAAGTCCAGGTTCTGTGGATGCAGTTGGCAGAGTTTTTTGTGGTCGGGCTGTTGTGCGGTGTCGCGGCAGTAGTTCATGCGGTGTGTGCGTAGCAGTGCATCGGCTGCCGCTCGTCGCCATTTAGTAAGTGTAGAGGCCGGAATAAACCGTTCGCCCTGTGTTTCAACGGTCACGATTCCAGCTTCGAAGCAGGTGTCGCCAAGTTTTGACAGTTGCCGCACAATGGCCTCTTTTTGCGGTGAGTGGGCAGCCTCGTGTGTCTGTTCAAAAGCCACCGTTACGTGGCTGCCGCTCTCGTCGGCCATATCGATAGCATAGCCGGTTGGTATTTCACGTAGTGCAATGTGGGTGAGTAGGGTGCGCTTGGCAGTAGGTTTATCGAGCATCATGCCAAAGGCAAAGTCGAGACTGCGGTGCAGGCGGGTACCCGGTCGCAGGCGTGGCATGCGGTTCGGAAAAATTTCGTTGCCTTCGGCCCGGTTCACTCTAAAGCCTTGCAACTTGCCGTCAGACCCTGCAAAACATAGCCCATCGCCAGCCACGACAGGAGCCGCCAGGTGCGATGTGGGTTGGTACACCAGGCTTTGGCGGTTTACGCGTATCACCTCGCCGATGAGCGGCCCTGTAGCTTTGGGCGATACAAAGGAGTAAACCGGTGCTGCTGTACGTCCGTGCAAAAAGTACTCGGTAAATCCGCGGTTAAAGCTACGGTCAACGTTGGGGGTAAAGGTGAGTTTTGACGAGCCGTACGAGGCGCGTACAAAGTCGTCGGGCCGGCGAGCTATGATGGCATCAATGTGTTGCCTGTACCAGCCTGTTACGTTTTTGACATAGCTTGTATCTTTAAGCCGCCCCTCAATTTTGAATGAGCGTACACCGGCATCCATCATCTCCTCGATGGCATCGGTTCGGTTCATGTCGCGTAACGAAAGCAGGTGACTGTCGGCTACAAGAACACGTCCTTTGGCATCAATGAGGTCAAAGGCCAAACGGCAGAATTGGGCACAGCATCCCCGGTTGGCCGACCGCCCGAAGCAGTGTTGCGAGGCATAACAGCGACCGCTGTAGCTCACGCAGAGTGCTCCGTGAACAAAGGCTTCGATGGGCACTTTGACAGCCTGGGCAATAGCTCTAAGTTGTTCGGCAGGTGTTTCGCGAGCCACTACAATTTGCTTGAAACCCGCAGCTTCGAGCCATTGTGCCTTTTCAGGCGTACAGTTGTCCATCTGGGTTGAGGCATGCAGGGCAATGGGGGGCAGGTTCATTTCGAGCAGTGCCAGGTCTTGCACAATCAAGGCATCAACTCCGGCGCGGTAGAGTTTCCACACCATTTGTTCGGCCTCGTTCAGTTCGTCGTTCCACAAAATAGTGTTGAACGTAACGTAGATGCGTGCGCCAAAAAGGTGGGCAAAATCGCAAAGGCGGGCAATGTCCTCAATAGAGTTGCCTGCTGCTGCGCGTGCTCCGAAACTCGGCCCTCCGATATATACGGCATCGGCGCCGTGACGGATGGCTTCGATGCCACAGTCGGCATTGCGTGCCGGTGCCAGAAGTTCGATGGATTGTTTGCGGGTGTTTGGCTTCATTGTTTGCAGTGAGATGAAAAAACGTTCGGTAGGTTATAAAGTGTTGGACACAGTAGGGGAGTGGTTGCTGCCGGGAGTTGTGCGTACTATTTGTGTAGTAGCTGCTGGGCTAAATGCTTGGCCAGGGCACGTGCCGGCTTACCGGTTTCGGTAGTAGGCAGGTTTTCAACACGCAGGTAGTGGCGTGGCACACTATAGGCGTTGAGCAGTTGGCGGCACTCGGCTTCGAGTTCGTTGTTCCGGTCGGTCTCCGAAACATAGAGCAGGGTGAGCGCTTCGCCCAGGCGGGCATCGGGAACGGCCGTGAGCTGTGTGGGTACCGGCAGGGCAGTCAGTATTTTTTCAATATCCTCGAGTTGGAGCTTAATGCCTCCCGAACAAACCACGTTGTCGCGTCGGCCAATCAGGCGGAAGTGTCCGTTGGGCAAGATTTCGGCCAGATCGTTTGTATGGAGTTGTTGGGCTGCAATCTCAGGAGCATCGATAATGAGTGTGCCCTTGTCTGAGAGCGAAATGCTTACACCGGGCAGCGGACAGTAGCTGTCGGAGGCCTCAGGACCATTAACCCGTCGCAGGGCTATGTGCGATAGGGTTTCGGTCATACCATACGTGCTCCACACCGGGTTGGGAAAGTTTTTGAGTGTGGCCTCCAATTCGGGCGAAATAGCTCCTCCGCCAATAATCAGGCAGAGTGTACGGCGCAGGAGCGAACGTTCATGAGGCACTTTAAGGCTTTCGTATACCTGCATGGGGGTAAGGGCTGCAAAGTCGGGTGCATCGTGTAAGTGGGCATAAGGATGTGAGGAGGGAGCTACCGCTACCAGTTGCAACGGAGCTGCAAATGAGCGTACGAGCATCATTTGTCCGGCAATATACTTCAAGGGCATGCACAGCAGGGCCGTGTTGTTGGGCTGTAAGCCCAGAGCCTTGATAGTTGCCTGGGCACTTGCCCACATACGTAGCTTCCCGGCCTCCATGCTTTGAGGTGTTCCGGTACTTCCGGAAGTATGTACTGTCATGGTAGGGCTATCGTTGAGCCAGCGTAGCTTGAAGTCGGCAATTTCAGTTTCGAAGGTTCGTTGTTTGGCATTGCCGAACCATAGGCAATCGCCCTCGATGCTGATGGGGGTATGGGCATTGGTTTCGAAGAGTTGCCCCGTTCCCAGTCCTTGTGGCAGCGAACTGTTTCCGTCGATGGCTGCACACCATTGCGCAATGGCATTCAGACCGATGTTACTTTCGAGTGCCGAGGTCGTCCAGTAGCCAATACCGCGTTCGCGGGCCAGGTTCATCCATTCGGCAGCTCCGGTAAATGCACCGTGCAGGCTTGGTTTGAGTACCAGGTAGTGTGGACGGATGGTGTTGAGCAGAGCTTCCTTTTGGGCAAGGTCGTTTACGCCAATCAACTCCTCGTCAAGAGCAATGGGCAGGGGGGTCTGGGCACACAGTTTTGCCATTTCGTCCCATTGTCCCTGCCGGATGGGTTGCTCAATGCTATGCAGGTGGTAGGCTGCCAGTTGCCGGAGTTTGGGCAGGGCCTCGTTAGTACTGAAGGCACCATTGGCATCGACGCGTAGCTCAATGTCGTCGGCACTGTAGCGCTGCCGGAGTTTTCGGATGAGTTCCAACTCACTATCAAAGTCGATGGCTCCAATTTTGAGTTTGACACAGCGAAAACCTGATGCTAACTTTTCTTCCATTCGTTGGCACATCTCGTCGAACGAACCCATCCACACCAATCCGTTAATAGGTATACAGCGTTCGCCACGGGTAAAGTCGGATGGGTAAAGCCGCAGGTAGTTTCCCTGTAGCGAACCGGCTGCTGAACGGAAAGCAGTTTGCAAACCAAAGAGCATGGAAGGGAAGTGTCGCAAGGATTCGGAGTTGAGAGCCTGGGCTTCCTCGACCTCGCGGCACACCTTGCGTAACCGTTCTTCGTAGTTGGCGTCGTAGTCGCAACTTAAGTCGTGTAGCGGAGCGCACTCGCCGATACCGGTAAAACGAATTTGAGGGTCGGCCGAAGTGATGACAATATACCAAACCTTACGTTCGTAATAAATGCCCCGTGAAGTACCGGCCGGCTGCTTAAAGCGCAGCGTACGCGGAACTACACGCAGACGGAAGGGAAGGAAATGCATAGTCTTTGAAATTGGATTTCAGAAAAAGGGTGGGTACTCCTGTAATAGCCAGGAATGCTTCCCGACAATTCGAGGTGCGGTGCTTAGAGTTTGTTATCAAGCTCTATGAAAAGGCGCCGCAGCATTTTATAATAAAGCATGCCGCCTCAGCAGAGTAAGGCGCAGCTTTGTATATTAAGGAAGCTTGGGATATTTTTTAAAGTCGGGTTTGCGCTTTTCAAGGAATGCGCGTCCGCCTTCTTGAGCCTCGTCGAGCATGTAGTACAGCATAGTTGCATCGCCCGCAAGTTCTTGAATACCGGCTTGTCCGTCGAGTTCGGCATTGAGACCGGCTTTAATCATACGCAAGGCAAGAGGGGAACGTTCCATCATGGTTTCAGCCCATTCTACCACTTCGTCTTCGAGTTTGTCAAAGGGTACTACTTTATTGACCATGCCCATGCGTTCGGCCTCGGCTGCCGAATATTGTCGGCAAAGGAACCAGATTTCGCGTGCCTTCTTCTGTCCGACGATTCGTGCCAGATACGATGCACCGAAGCCGGCATCGAACGAACCGACTTTGGGCCCTGTCTGTCCGAAGATAGCGTTTTCAGAAGCGATGGTCAGGTCGCACATCAAATGCAGCACGTGGCCTCCGCCAATGGCATAGCCGTTGACCATGGCAATAACAGGTTTCGGGAGCGAGCGAATTTGTTTTTGAACGTCCAAAACATTGAGTCGGGGCACGCCGTCGCCGCCAACGTATCCTCCGCGGCCTTTAACGTGCATGTCACCACCCGAGCAGAATGCTTTGTCACCGGCACCTGTCAGTACGACAACCCCAATTTCCTGTGCTTCGCGGCAATAGCGCAGCGCATCGCTGATTTCGGCTACGGTGCAAGGGGTAAAAGCATTGCGGTAGCGCGGGCGGTTAATGGTAATACGGGCAATGCCGTTGTAAGCGTCGAAGAGGATTTCCTCGTAGTCCTTTATCTTGGTCCAAGTTCTCATGTGAAGAGTTTTATAGGGTTTATTTGAATTGTTTTAGGGTAGGCAAACCTCAAGAATTCGGGCTTTGTTGGTGGCCGATAGCCATTGAGGGAGTGCGGTAATGAGGTCTTGTATTGACGTAGCCCGCAGATAGTCGGCTCCAAAGGTATGAGCAATGCCTTCGGCACTAAAGTGTTGCTCTCCAGCCGCTATATAGCGGTTGCGGGCAGGCGACTGGTCGAGTCCGGGTAAATGGTCGAAGATAGCACCATGTCCGTTGTTGAGTAGCAGTACGCGCAAGTTAGCTGGCAATTGCGTATTCCATAGTGCGTTGGCATCGTAAAAAAAACTCAAGTCGCCGATAACAGCAATGCTCAGTCCCCACATTTTCAAAGCATAACCTACTGCGGTTGAGAGTGAGCCCTCGATGCCGTTTACCCCCCGGTTGCAGAAGATGGGGAAGTTGCCCGCTTCGAACACCTTGCCTGCTGCACGCACGGCCGTGCTGTTGGCCAGATGCAGACTAAAGGGTTCGGTACATTGTTGCAGGGCTTGTTTCAGCAGTACCATCACATTGGCAAAAGTAAGTTGCCCGTTGGGGATGCAGGAGGCTATTTGTGTTTGATAGAGGGCTTCGTACTGCTGTACATAGGCCCTTTGTGCCTTGAGTACCCCGGTGTGTTGGTGGGGCAGATGGGTACAGAGTTCTTGCAGAATGGGTTGCTCGGGTGCCTGGATATAGGTGTAGAGATGACAGAAGGTGTCGGGCACCTCGCTGTCATGTCCAATACGTATAACACGGCACCCGCTTGCTTGTCGCAGCAGGCGTTTAAAGCGTTTGTGCACAAAGTTTCCGCCAAGCTGGATAACTAAATCAGGAAGCAGGGTTGTAGTAGCTTCGTCCAGTTGGTCGATTACTTCCATGCGCCAGTTGCCAGGCACATCAGCAATTACCTCAGGCAGCACGAGCAATTGCCCATTGTTGTCGAGTTGGTCAATTTCGTGGCGCAGGTCGCCGCGTTCGTATTGTCCAATCAGTAAGGCAGGCAGTCGCGCCTCTGCTATTGTTTGTAACAGTTCGTTGGGCAGTGTGTATTGGGTAGCAATGTTTAGGCAGCGCACCACCCGTTCGTTGGGCAGTTGCTTGGTTGTAAAGCTAAACATAGGTTCGGCAATTTGCACATTGATGTGCACCGGGCCGCAGGCGGGAGTTTGCAGGGCATTGAGCGCTGCGTTGATGCGGCGGTTATTGGCCCAACTGTCTTCGGAGCTGTGCGGTACGCACACATTGTGGGTGTTGCAGTAGGGCAACAATGCTCCTTCCTGTTGTAGGGTTTGCCCATCGAGTTGTCCAATCCAGTTTGCCGGCCGGTCGGCCGATATAACGAGCAGGGGCAAATGCCGGTAGCAGGCTTCGGCCACTGCAGGCAGGCAGCCCAGGAGTGCTGATCCCGAGGTAACACATACGGCTGCCGGCTCTTGAGTTGCCAAACAGATGCCTAATGCAACGAAGGCCGCGCTGCGCTCGTCGGTAGCAGGGTAAAGGCTGAAGGCCGCGCCGGCCGCATGCAGATTATGTACGATGGTGCCGTTGCGTGATCCCGGACACACAACAATGTTGTGAATGCCGTGGGCTTGCAGCAAGGCTGTGAGTTGGTTTACTTGTGGAGTATCGCAGTACACTGAAGAGTTGTTGTTAGCATGAGTAGTGTGCGGTGAGCAGGTTGTACCATGCGTTGCGCATGGGGTTCAAAAGTAGTGTTGCTCACGAATCTTTATGAGCGGTTGATTGCTCAAGTCAGAATGTATCAGAAGAGTTGGAGCATCGTTTGCAGCTTGCGTCCTGTTTCGTCCCATTCATCCTGTTCGTTGCTTTCGGGCATCAGTCCGCCACCGGCATAGAGGGTGGCCTGTTCAAGGTCAAACTCCATGCAGCGCAGCGAAACATATAAGCTCGTGTCGCCCTGGAGCAAGAGAGGCCCGCTGAAGCCGGCATAATAGCGGCGGGGTTCGGTTTCGTCGTTCTCGATAGCCTTTAAAGCTTCGTTGCGTGGTAGTCCGCACACGGCAGGTGTGGGGTGCAGGTGGCAAAGCAATTGCCGTATGGCTTTGTCGGAGGGTAATCCAAAGTTGAAGTCAGTACAAAGGTGCTGGATGTTGCCGGCTCGCAGCGAGTAGGTTTCCGATTGTTTTACATCGGTTGCCACGCCCTGTAGCTGTTGAGCAATAAAACGGGCTACAATGGCTTGTTCCTCGCGGTTTTTGTGGTCCCATTGCGGTTCGCAGCCATTTTTCCAGGGCAAGGTGCCGGCCAAGGCAATGGTACCAAAGCCGTGGTTTCTTTTTTCGAGTAGTGGCTCGGGGGTAGCTACAAGCCAGGCACCAGTTTGGCGTGTCCACCAAAAACTCACAAAACTATTGGGGCGGTAGTGGCAGGCTTTTAAAAAGAGGTCGAAGCCCCGGGTGCACAGTTGGTGCAGTTGTGGCTGCTGCAATGCAGCAGTTTCAGTTTGGGCTTGCAGGTTGATGTGCAAGCGGCGCGAAAGCACCATTTTTTGCAACTCGCCTTGAAGCAGGCGGCTGTGGGCGGCTGCAAAGGTCCCCCGATACGACAGGCGTTGTGCAGCCTCGTCAGTGTGGGTGTAGAGGGTATGGGCAAGTTGAGGTGCAGGTAGAGCCAGATGTTCCTGGATATCAGGAGTGATAAATACGACTGGTGTATGGGGTGTTACGACAAATGGCATAACCACATAGCCTCCTGTGAGCGGAACTTGCTGCAAGGAGTTGAGTACAAGGGGCTGCTGGTTTTGTATCAGCAGGTTGTAGTGTGTGTCGTGTGGTTTGCGGTAGCACACCACCGCTTCAATATGGGAGCCGGCCGGCAGATAGGCGGATATGTCCGCTTTGCCGCCGGCCGGGTATGATGAGGGTGCTGTGAGTTTGTCGGGTTGTTGCATGAGTTGAAGGTTAATGTTGACTCACGTGCAGTTTAGCTGTGAGGAGCGTGGCTGCGCCTGGGTGCAATAACAATATAAATGCCAGTTAGAATGGCCAGTCCGCCTGCCACCATGGCCGGTGTCAGCGCCTCGTCGAGAATGGCATACGAGGCCAGGCAGGTAACCAGCGGATTCAAGTAGATATAGTTAGCCGAAACGAGCGAACCTATAGCTTCGGTCACCCTGTTCCATACGGCATAGCACAATAGCGAAGCTATCACACCGAGGTAGAGCAGATTGCCCCATACTACGGGGTGGGTAATGGCTTGCCAGGGTATGGCATCTTCGGCCAGTACTACGGGAAGGATGGTTAGCACGCCGTAGCCAAACACCTTGCGTGTGAGCATGAGCGTGCCGTAGCGTTCGGCCAGGGGTTTGATAATGAGTTGGTACACGGCCCAAAGCATGGCTGAACAGAGAGCCAACAAGTTGCCGGCCAAGGGGGCCGGAGCGGCTGTGCTGGGATGTCCGCCCGTACTGCCGTAGGCTACAAAAACTACTCCGGTAAAGGCTATGAGCGAGCCAGTCCACAATTTGAGGGTAGCTCTTTTCTCAAAGCGGAACAGCAGGGCGAAAAGGGCGGTAATGAGGGGAGCCAAACACACAATGAGCGAAACGTTGCCGGCAAGTGCCATTTGGAGTGCCGTGTTTTCGGTCAGAAAATACATCGAACCTCCGGTCATTCCGGCCACCACCATTAGCAGTTCGTCCTTGAGGCTGCGACAGCGCCAGGTTGGCTGTGGCTCCTTGGAAAGGGTTTGCCGGTACGACAGTTTTTGAGCAGCCAGCAAACCCACATAGGCCATGGTAAAGCGCATGCAGAATATGGCAGCCGGCGTAAGGCCGTAGGCCAGGAGCATCTTGGTCGAAACAAAGGTAGTGCCCCAAATGGCTACGGTAATAAAAGCCAAAATGTGGTATATCATAGAGCGTTGGGGCGGTATGTTTTTACAGTTTCTTGGCCTCTTCCCAAATGGCATCCATTTCGGCCAGGGTCATGTCGGTTAGTTGTTTGCCTTGCTTTAGCGTGTGGGCTTCCAGGTAGTTGAATCGCTTGATGAACTTTTGGTTGGTGCGCTCCAGGGCATTGTCAGGATTGATTTTATAGAGTCTTGCGGCATTGATGAGGCTGAACATGAGGTCGCCAAACTCAGCTTCGGCCTTGTCGCTGTCCATATTTTCAACCTCAGCTTCAAACTCGCCGATTTCTTCCTTAACCTTGTCCCACACTTGCGAGCGCTCTTCCCAGTCGAAGCCCACATTGCGGGCTTTGTCCTGTATGCGGTAGGCTTTGATAAGGGCGGGCAGAGCAGCCGGCACCCCTGAAAGAACCGATTTGTTGCCATCCTTCTCCTTTTGCTTGAGCAGTTCCCATTGCTCGATAACCTGCTGGGCTGTTTCGGCCTTTGAGGCGTCTGCATCTTGGGGCGGGTATACGTGAGGGTGGCGGAAAATGAGTTTATCGCACAACTGGTTGCATACGTCGGCTATGTCGAAACTGTTGGTTTCTGAGCCTATTTTGGCATAAAAGCAAACGTGCAGCAGTACGTCGCCAAGTTCTTTGCAAATGTTCTTGGTATCGTTCTTGATTAGAGCATCGCAGAGTTCGTAAGTTTCTTCAATAGTGTTGGGGCGCAGGCTCTCGTTGGTTTGCTTGCGGTCCCAGGGGCATTTTTCCCGAAGTTCGTCCAGAACGTCGAGCAGCCGCCCGAAGGCTTTCATCTGTTCTTCGCGAGAATGCATGGTGCTGTATTTAGAATTGACCCGGCATAGAATTGCTAATGCTTGTTTAAAAGTAGCAGTTTAAGCATCAGTTGCAAAGCCAAGTCAAGAGGAAGGAGCGCTTTGCAGCAGGCTGAGCGTTAAAGCCGGATGATTGTGAATAAGTTACGGCAAAATTACACTTTTCTTTGGATAAATAGCTACTTTTGCGGCATGGAAAAGTTCGACGTCCACATATTAGGTTGCGGTTGTGCCCTGCCCACACTGCGCCATTGGCCCTCTTCGCAGTTGGTCAATATCCGGGAAAAGTTGTTTATGATTGATTGTGCCGAGGGAACGCAGGTGCAGTTCAGGCGTTCGCGTCAAAAGTTTGCACGGCTCTCTACCATTTTTATTTCGCACTTGCACGGTGATCACATTTTTGGGCTGATAGGTTTGCTTTCAACACTCTCCCTCTCGGGCCGTACGACCCCCATGCACATCTATGCACATGCACCGCTCGAAGAACTGCTGCGGCCGCAACTCGACTTTTTTTGCAAAGGCATTGCCTATAATGTGGTATTCCATCATTTGCCCGAAGACCGCGACATGCATCTGATTTACGAAGACCGCTCGGTCGAGGTTTATTCGCTACCGTTAAAGCATCGCGTGCCCAGTTGTGGTTTTTTGTTTAAGGAGAAACCTTTGCTGCCGCATATACGCCGCGATATGATAGACTTTTTGAAAATACCCACATATGCCATTCAAACCATCAAAGAGGGTGGGGGATGGACTACTCCAGATGGCGATTTTTACAAACACGAGTGTTTGGTCACTCCGGCCGAAGCACCTCGCTCGTATGCCTACTGTTCAGACACCAGCTACCAGCCTCGTTTGGCCAAGATGATTCACGGAGTCGACGTGGTATATCATGAAGCTACATTTGCTTCCGACATGAAGGCGCAGGCCATCGAAACACAACATTCTACAGCACGCGAGGCAGCGATGATAGCCCAACAGGCCGAAGCCAAACGTTTGATTATCGGTCACTTCTCTTCGCGCTATACCGACGAGAGTTGCCTGCTCAACGAAGCACGTGAGGTGTTCGAAGCTACCAGCCTGGCCAATGAGGGACTGGTGCTCCATGTATAACGGCTAAAAGGCGCAACGTATGTTGGCAATGACAGGTGTAAATACATATACACGGCTTGTTGAATGTTATGCACTGCTTGTTCGAACAAGGCCTGCCGCGGGTACGTGAAATATCCCGATAAGCATCAAGCCTCCCCTCCGAAAATTCGGAAGGGAGGCTTGATACATTTTGTATAAGTGGACCAGGAGGGGCTCGAACCCTCGTCCAAACGAGGAAACAACATGCTTTCTACACGCTTATCACTGACTTTGTTTTCGAGCGTTGGCAAGACCAGTGCCACCAACCAGCGCCTTATCCTCTAAAAACTTCGCCCAAGCTGCGAGGCCAGCCTGAACTATCTCCGACTTTGCTGCACCACCTGATCAAGACGCTTCGGAGCAAGAGCTCTTGGGTGATGTCTCGTTCCAGCACCTTGTGCCGGAATTAAGCCTCAATCTACTGTGCTTCGATTAGGCAGCGAGAGCAAACTTGTTTTCGCCAGTTAAATTGCTGAAAGCCGAGATTATAGTGCCCACTTTCAGGCGCACTGCGTGCTTACATACCATTCCGACCCGCTGTCAAATCCAATCTGGCCCGGAAGAATATTTTGCAAAGAAAGCATTTTTTGCTGATACAGCCAAGCATCGTGCAGTTAATTTTTATTATGCACCCCTTCTGTGTGCCGTGAATGCCGGTTAAAATACTCGTAAAAGCATGCAGGCGAATAAAACTTGCGTTATTATTTTTTGATACGATTGGTTTGCTGTATCTTTGCTTGCGCGTAGTAGCTCTGACTGCTTAGTGGGCAGATAAGCATACTTATGCCTGTTTTTACAGGGTGATACTTTTGAAGGTTATCTCCCTTTCACCATAAAAATGTGATATTCATGACACCCATATTTATAGCCGGTCCTTGTGTAATTGAATCTGCCGAACTGCTCGATGCAGTAGCTGCCCGTTTGGTTGAACTGAAACAGCAGTTAGGCGTCGAAGTGTATTTCAAAGCATCGTTCGATAAGGCCAACCGCACCTCTATACATTCATTTCGTGGTCCCGGACTTGAAAAGGGCTTGCAAATGCTTGCCGATGTAAAGGCACACTATGGTTTGCCTCTGCTCACCGATGTGCACGAAAGCTACCAGGCTGCTGCTGCCGGGCAGGTAGTTGATGTGTTGCAAATACCGGCCTTTTTGTGCCGGCAGACCGACTTGCTAGTCGAATCAGCTAAGACCGGACGTACCATAAACATCAAAAAAGCCCAGTTCCTGTCAGGCGATGATATGCGCTATCCGGTAGAAAAATGCCGCGAAGCCGGTGCAACCGAAGTTTGGCTTACGGAGCGCGGCAATATGTATGGATATAACAACCTGGTGGTAGACTTTAGAAATCTGCCCCTTATGAAGCAGTATGCCGACCGGGTAATTATGGACTGCACGCACTCGGTGCAACGCCCCGGTGGTGCAGGGGGTAAAACCGGTGGCGACCGTCAGTTTGTGCCTCAAATGGCGCTGGCAGCCAAAGCCTTCGGGGCAGATGGCTACTTTTTTGAAACCCACCCCAACCCCGAGCAGGCACTGAGCGATGGTCCGAATATGCTTTATCTGAACGACTTGGAAAGCGTGTTCAAATCGCTGCTTTAATTTTTAAAAGGGATGCTGCAGACTCCATGCTTGTTTGTCAATACATCCCCCATTACCTATCCTACCAATCAAACCTATTATGAGTAAGTGGACAGAAACAGCCGTAAAGTGTTTGCAGGACGAAGCGCAAGCCTTGTTGGAACTGATACCGAATATTAGTGACGATTTTGACAAAACCATTGAAATTATTCTGAACTGCAAAGGTAAACTCATCGTTACCGGTGTGGGTAAAAGCGGACACATCGGAGCTAAAATAGCCGCAACGCTGTCGTCGACCGGAACTCCGAGCTTTTTTATCAATCCCCTGGATGCTTTTCACGGTGATCTCGGAGTGATTCAGCCTGGCGATGTGGTGCTGGCAATTTCGAACTCAGGACAAACCGACGAGTTGCTGCGCTTTTTACCCTATATGCAGGAACATCAGATACCCGTTATCGGAATGAGTGGCAACCCTAAATCGTTGCTTGCACAGCATGCTACCGCACACTTGAATGTAGGGGTGCGACGCGAGGCTTGTCCGTTGGGACTGGCTCCCACCTCGTCGACCACGGCTACACTGGCCATGGGCGATGCTTTGGCATGCGCCTTGATGGAGGCCCGTAACTTTAAAGCTTCAGACTTTGCCCAGTTCCATCCCGGAGGTACTTTGGGTAAACGCCTGCTTACCCGTGCGCGCGATGTTATGCGCAGCGACGACTTGCCTGTAATCTCGCCCGCAATGAAACTTGGCGAGGCTGTGATACACGTGAGCAACGGCCGCTTAGGGCTCTGTGTAGCTGTTGAGAACGAACGGGTTGTTGGCATTATAACCGACGGCGACATACGTCGTGCCATGGAGAGTTCGCAAGATAACTTCTTTAATTTGACAGTGGCCGACATTATGACGAATAACCCCAAAACAGTGTCGCCCGAAACAAAAGTAACCGAGATTGAGCAGATTTTGCAATTCCACAAAATACATTCGGTACTGGTAGTTAACGAGCAAGGTAACCTGCTTGGTGTAGTTGACTCGTTTAGAACAATGATTTAAACCATCAGGTGCTGCAGCTCCTATATAGAAAATTGCCCTTGTTGGGGCTTTGGGGGCACAGGCTTGAGGTAGAAAACTTATAGCAACCGTTGTTATACGGCATAAATGGATGCATTTATTGGCTTACTGAACAGAGTTTGCTTTTGAAATACACATGAAAGGCGTGTACAATAGCCGACACGTATATGTGTGAGTACTAATGGTACGGTTATTAGAATTGTACTGCTCTTGACAGCAGTAGTCTAATAACCGTACGATTGAATAAAATACTTCCTATGCAGGGCCTGGCCTGCATAGTGGAATGTACGAACCATACAGAATGAGTAACAAGAAAATACTGATTTTACTATTGAGCTACTTCGTTTATCTGCCGATACTAGCTTTGCCTTGTAAGGCTGCGATGAGAAGTGATTCGACCGTGGTGAAGTTCTTGCAGGAACAATTTGATGTTAAGTTTTCGGACAACAATCGCATCGTGGTGTTTAAAACAGGAAAGGAAAAGTTTGACGATCTCTTTCCGGCTATCAGAGCTGCCAAGGAAAGCATTCATATGGAGTACTTTAATTTTCGTAACGACTCCATCTCCAAAGAACTTTTTACACTCTTGGTACACAAGGCTGCCGAGGGCGTTAAGGTGCGTGCCTTGTTTGATGGTTTCGGCAACAGTTCGAACAACCGTCCGCTCCGTGCACGCCACCTGGACAGCCTGCGAGCCCGAGGCGTTGAGATTTATGAGTTCGACCCAATCCGATTTCCGTGGGTAAACCATGTAATGCATCGAGACCATCGTAAAATAGTGGTTATTGATGGGGCAGTAGCCTATACCGGAGGTATGAATGTGGCTGATTATTACATTACCGGAAAACCGGAGTTTGGCGAATGGCGCGATTTGCATACGCGTGTTGAGGGCGATGCTGTGGGTGAATTGCAAAAGGTTTTTCTAAACTTCTGGAACAAAGTAACTGGTCAAAATATTCAAGGACCGCAGTATTATCCGGGTGAGCGCGATGCGCGCCTTGATTTTGGCATGCTGAAGCAAGATGTTGCCGAAACGGCCGGACACAAACTTATTGGTGTTGTTAACCGAGATCCTTCAGAGTCGCCCCGAATCATTCACGATACGTTTGTGCATGCCATTGATCATGCCGAAAAAGAAATTCAAATTATTAATCCTTATCTGACCCTTTGCCGCCACGTCAAGCGTTCACTCAAAAAGGCTGCCCGCCGAGGAGTTGATGTGCAGATTATAGTGTCGGAGAAGAGCGATATTCCTATTACGCCGCGTATCGTAGAATATAATGTGCACCAATTGATGAAGGCTGGAGTGAAGGTCTACTTTTTTCAAGGAGGTTTTCATCATAGCAAAATTATGATGGTTGATGGCTTGTATTCGTTTGTCGGATCTGCCAATCTAAACAGCCGCAGCCTCTCGTTCGACTATGAATGTAATTTGCTGGTAGCTGATTCGTGTACTACATGCGAACTGAAAGATATCTTTGCGCACGACCGCGATACACGCTGCTTTCAGCTAACTCCCGAAATATGGAAGGAGTGGAAGCGTTGGCGACGTTTCAAGGGCTGGCTCTTTCATTTCCTATCGCCTTTTGTAAAGTGCGATAAACACGAACCCGATAGCAAGGATTTGGGCGATTTTATGCTTCCGCCTACCAATACGCCTAAGGTTTAGATGCCAACATATAGTTTATAAGGGGCATGGGGTGACGGAATGTGTTTAAGAGGCTCTCCGAAATACTTGGCATACCTAGAAGTTAAACCAGAGGTCCCTTAGTAAGATCCTAAAATGTGACACTAATGCGCGAAACAAAATTTTCGGTTCTCAAGGCTTTGGCCATTATGCTGGTAGTGCTTTCGCATGCTGGCATTAGCGGCTGGCTATTTAATTTTGTATTTCTCTTTCATGTACCGGCCTTCTTTCTTTGTGCAGGATATTTTTTCCATACCAAATACTTGACGGATGAACGTACGTTCGTACTCCACCGTATAAAGGGTTTGTACTTTCCGTTTTTAAAATGGAGCATTTGCTTTTTGCTGTTGCACAATGTGTTCTTCAGTTTAGGCATATTGAGCGAGCACTACGGAAATGCAGCAGGTGGTGTGACTCATCCTTACAATTTACAGCAGTTTGGGCAACACTTGTGGAGCATCGTATTTAATATGTCGGGCTATGACCAGTTTCTGGCTGGCGCTTTTTGGTTTTTCAGAGCCTTACTCTTGGCAAGTATCGGCTTTTTAGTGGTAGCTAAGTTGCTGTTGTGGCTTAAACCTATAAAAACGGAGCGCGACATGGGCTGGGGCATTTTGCTAGTAGCGCTATTGCTCATGCTTTGGCAATTGGCCGGAGGTGTACGTATAACAGGTGTGGCTCAAGGTGGTTATCGTGAGTTGATGGGTATGGCCTTTATGGCAGTAGGTTTTTTGTTGCACGAGTATCAGGTTGTTGATAAATTAGACTGGAAGTTGGCATTACCTTCGTTAGCAGTGCTGATATTGGCTTCGTTCTTTTTTCCTGCAAGTATGACATGGAATCCTGACTGGCAGCAGTTTTTATCACTTCCACTACCAGCTATAGGCGGTTTTTTGAGTTTGGCTTATGTGTCGGGCTTAATAGATTGTCGGAACTCATTTGTTAAACGCGTGCTGGTATACGTGGGCGACCGTACACTCTATATATTTGCTTTCCATTTGTTGGCCTTTAAGGTAGTTAGCATGCTTAAGGTGTGGGCATATGGTTTGCCGTGGGAGGCTGTGGGAGGTCATCCTGTTGTATTGCAGCCAGCCAATAATTTGTGGTGGGTAATTCTATATGTTGTGATTGGAGTGAGTTTACCCCTTGCAGGACTTTGGACTTATAGAAAATTGGCTGCTCGAATAACGATTAAGCAAGAGGATGTTTTCAATTTAATGGCGCTAATCGTATTGGTTGTTTTAAAACTTTCGCGCAAATTGATGCTAAAGATGATTGAACTTGGTAAGCAGAGCTATAGTAATGCAAAAAAATTGCTGAAGGCAATTTGGGAGGCTTCGAATATACGAACAGAATAATCTGATGGGTAATATACCCAAACAGTAGCATGGAGCTGTGGCTGTTTGAACCTCTGATTATAGTTCTTAAGGTGTTCCGCTTAATTACGATGTTTAGAATGCACGTAATTAAGCGGTTTCATCGTATTCATCCCATCTATCCCATATTCCTATATCAATGTTGTCCTAAACGTTTTTCGATAAAACCAAAAAAAGGAAGTAAAGCTAAGGTAGAAAGAACTACCTTAGCAATGAGCACCATCTCTTTTACTTCCTATGGCAAATATAACACTTTTCGCACAAGCAATCGGTAAACTCCCGAAAGAATGCATAAGCAAAATTATCCGTGAAGAAAAAACGGATAAGCACAGCAAAGGCTATGACACATGGAGCCAGTTCATAAGCATGATGTTCTGCCAGTTCTCTGGATGCGACTCTGTACGTGATATCTCCAATGGACTGAATTCAGCCAATGGCAATTTGAACCACCTCGGAATCTGCCGTGCTCCCTCTAAATCAACTGTAGCTTATCAGAATGCCAAAAGGGACAGTGGCGTGTTCCGACGGATATTCTATGCACTGCTTGCTCATTTTGGACAGCAGACGATATGGCAACACTAAACCGCATTAGAGCACCTTAATTGGGGCAGTGTTTTACTGCTAAACTTTCAAGTTCAGTAGTGTATGGATGTTATATTTGTAAAGCAAAACACCTTCACTTCGTGCAAATTCAGCCGAAGCGAAGGTGTTTTGCTTTAAAAAGTTGGTTTATAAGATAATGCTTATTTGCCGCGTTGATAGGTAATTTCGTAGAAACATGGGTAAACCAGTGACGAGGCATTAGCCTGTCCTTGTGCGCTGGGCACTATAAGGCGAACATGAGCTAAAGAAGCAGTAGCAGAGTCGAGGCGGCCAAGGTTGATGTATGTGAGTGGAATAAGCCATCCGGCCGGAACAGCTGCCGAATCGTAAGTATCCATCATTACTCCTTGGGTAAAGGATGCTGTAAAATTGCCCAAAGAGTTGGAGCACATCATAATGTCGGGCTTCATCTCGTGTGCAGCCACCTTATTGCTTGTTTGTATGCTGTCAGTAGCAATGTTAAACTCCGTGTAGCGGGTAATGATGGTAGAGGTTTCGCCATCTGCCAATTTTTTGCCGCTTCCTTTGTCTACGATTTGCATATATACTCCCGAATTGCTGAAGTATACGTATTCGTTATCCTTGACGTTTGTTGTGCTGTCGTTAGAATAAAATTCGTTTTCACTGATGACCTTAATGTTACCAGGAATGTTGAGAATGTAGTCTTCAGTATCTTCGTTCTTTACTTGTGCGCCAGATTTTAGGAAAGCATTGATTTGTTTGTTTTCGCGTTTACGCTTGTCAGCATAAGTTTCATCGTCGTCGCAAGAGTGGAATATGGCACTGATGGCAATGAGCAGCAGTGGGAGTAATAGGAGTTTACTTTTCATTCTTGATTTTGGGAATAGATAGTTTATGCGGTTGCAAATGTACAAAATTATTTGCAGTATGTCGGGGCATTCTTCCTAAAACTTTGAGTTGTCTAACCATCAGTAAGAACACTAGAATAGACAATAAAACTGCAGAAATCCTGCTGTGTAACCTTTTTAAAGGTTTTGACAACTGGATTTCTGCAGTCTGTATGTTTAATCAAGACAACTCAACGAAGTATTGTTGGTGTCAGAAATTGTTTAGACTTCGGCATCAGGAGTGATAAGTTTATAGCCCTTGCCGTGGATGTTGATGATTTCAACGTTTTCGTCGTCCTTGATATGCTTGCGCAACTTGGTAATATACACGTCCATGGAGCGAGCGTTGAAGTAGTTGTCGTCAATCCAAATTGTTTTCAGTGCATAATCTCGCTGCAGTATTTCGTTGGCGTGGGCACAAAGCAGACTGAGGAGTTCGCTCTCTTTGGTGGTCAACTTGGTGTGCTTGTCGCCACGCGAAAGAATTTGCTTTTGCGTATCGAAAGTGAATGAGCCAATCTTATAGTGGGTGCGGTTACGATTCTTTTTACCGCGTACGCGACGCAGGATGGCTTCGATACGGAAGGTAAGTTCTTCCATTGAGAAGGGCTTGGTCAAGTAGTCGTCAGCACCCAGGCGGAATCCTTCGAGAATATCGTCTTTGAGAGTCTTGGCAGTCAAGAAGATGATGGGGGTATCTTCGTTAATTTGGCGAATGTCGCGAGCCAGGCTGAAGCCGTCCTTCTTGGGCATCATAACGTCGAGCACACAAAGGTCGAACTTGTTTTGGGTGAATGATTTGTAACCGGCTTCGCCATCGGGGCAAAGTTCAGTATCATAGCCTTTAGCTTGCAGGTATTCGCGAAGCAACATGCCCAGGTTCTCATCATCCTCACAGAGGAGTATTCTCATTTTTTCTTCAGGAGTAATCATAGTTATATGTATTTGTTGTTAGTTTAAATTATAGAGGTTATCGTTAGTGTTCGTTAGTGTTGCCTTCTTTTTAAGATTGCGACATGAGCGGCAACGTGATAATGAATTTGGTGCCTTTACCATAATCGCTTTCGGCATGAATGGTTCCTCCAAGAGCTTTTACTACGTTGTGAACATATGCAAGCCCCAGGCCAAAGCCTTTAACATCATGTCGGTTTCCTGTATGCACACGGTAGAATTTGTCGAATATCTTTCTCAAGTCGTCACGTTTAATGCCGATTCCGTTATCTTTAATCGTAACAATGAGGCGGCCTGATTCGTTGCGCGTTGAAACAATCATTTGTAAATCGCGGTCGGGCGACTTATATTTTACTGCATTGTCCATTAAATTGAAGAGTACGTTCGTAAAGTGCATCTCGTCGACATAAACTAACGCATCGTCAGCATCGAGGTTTGAAACAATCGAGCCACCGGACGCTTCAACTTTGAGCCGGAAAGTATTGACTGTATCTTGCATGAGCAGATTAGCGTCAACTTCTTTGCGTTTGAAGGTAGCAGCCTTGCGGTCGAACATGGACATTTGCAATACCTTTTCGACTTGGAACCTAAGTCGCTTGGTTTCGTCAACAATTACACCGGAAATGTGCTTGAACATAGCCTCGCTTTTAGTGACAGAGGGGTCGCGGAGCATTTGAGCAGCCAGCGAAATTGTCGATATAGGTGTCTTGAATTCATGAGTCATGTTGTTGATGAAGTCGTTCTTAATCTCCGTAAGTCGCTTTTGGCGGAAGATGGTGTAGATGGTGAAGATAAAGATGATGAGCAGCATCAAGGTAAAGAAAATGGCTGGAATCATGAAACGTACACTTGTAAAAATGTACTTTTGCATCTCGGGAAAGTGGATGTAAAGGAATCCGCTTTGAGCCGAGGGATCATTAGGATAAAGTTCCTGACGATAGGGCTTTTGATTGTCATCGTTCTCGTAGTCGGAGCATCTATAAATTTCGCGTCCGTCTGAGGTTGTAACGTAAAAGTGGTAGTCAATGGTAATGCCGTTATTGCGAAGTTCTGCTCGCAGGTCGCTGTCGAGTTTTCTAAAGTCTATACGCTCGGAGAGAGGCTTGTCGCTGGCCTTATAGAGTATAGAAAACACAACTTCATTGAGTAGTTCACGTTGACTGACATAACGTTTACGCACTGAGTCGCGTACAGATTCGTCTACCGAATTGGCATCGAGATTATCCAAAAATAAGCCTTTCGAAACGTTTGCCGGTATGTTTGCAGAGTGAGCCGATTGCTTATTTGAGGCTATGGGAATTGCTTGTTTGCTAACAGTTTTTTGATTGAGGTGAGTTTCAGATATCTTGTTTTTGAATTGCTCCTCCAGTCCTTGTTTGGTTTCATTAAGCTCGAGGTTTCGGGCTGTTTGCGAGAGGCTTCGTGTTACCGATTCGTCAAACTGCTCTTTGCGCATGTTGATGACTTCTTTCAGATAGCGAGTCTGAAGGAAGAGCAGTGTGATGAAAGATATGCCAATCACAATGGCTATGGTCCAAATCGTTGACTTTTTCATATGGGCAAAGATAAGGGCTTCGTTAATGCCTTACTAATAAATGTATGTCTTTTAATGAGCTTCTTGATAATATTAACACCTCTGGCTGTTTATACTTGACAAATTATGAAGTAGTGGGGTTATTCTTCTTCCATTTCTTTTCGAATCATTTCATTTGCAAACACTTTACGTCGGTTGTGGTGTGAGGTTCCCAGGCTGATAACGCTGACTTTTACGCCTTCGGCTTGAAAAATGGCATGAGCACATGAGCGGATGGTACTTCCGGTTGTAATCATATCATCGACGATGAGTATGTGTTTGTTTTTCAAAGCATTCATATCCGCTAACTGAAAGATTTCTTCCACATTGTTCCAACGGTCGGTATCGGCGAGTTGGGTTTGCGATACGTTGTTAGAACAGCGTATTACAGAGTGAGTGTCGATGGGGATACCGGTAATTTGGCGGATACCTTCGGCCAGCCGTTCGCTTTGGTTGTAGCCGCGTTTGCGAAATCGTTGTCGGGCGAGTGGTATAGGTACCATACAGTCTATACCATCGAAAAAACCAGTTTCAAGAAGTTCGGTTGCCATGATGCGTCCGTAGGCTACGGCAATATGAGGGTGATTGTAGTATTTAAAATGAAAAAAGATGTTGCAGTAGGGTGACTTTTGGTAATAGTACATGAAGCTATTGGCACGTTGAGTATATATTACATCGTCCCAAAGCAGTCGTTCGATGATGTTATTTTTAGTGCCGTTAATGTGTGTGCGAGGTAAATTGAGCAGGCAGTTGGTGCAAGTATGTTCTTCGCCGCTGTAGAGTCTTTTGCCACATACGCAGCAAAAGCGCGGAAAGTAGGTATTTACTATGGAGCGGAGTAGTCGGTGTAATATGTTGTTGGTTTTCATGGTCAGGTTTTGGCAATGCGTTTAGGTTGTGGGAGTGCAGTGTGTATTTTCAAAGAAAGCAGAGCTGCCTGAAAATGGACGCTCAACACTATTAGGGGCTAATACGTCTATTTTCGGACTGCTCTGCTTACAATTACTTGCGTCGGAACTCCATGTTCGCTGTTACCTTTTCGAGTTTTCGGCCTACCGCTCGTTTTATGACATTACCATTAATGGCGCGGTAGGTGTAGGTAGTGTCAGTTGTTTGTATAAACTCAATGTCTTGTGAGTCGGAGCCTATATCATTGCTAAAGCGAAGCATCGCTTTTTTCCCCTTTACTTCATGATTGATAAGCATCCAGGTGCCATAGATTCCACCACTCATATACCCGTTCATCTTTCCTAAAAAACTGAATCCCGGTGCTTCAAGATTAGATTCATACAGGTTTAAGTGGATATGTACACCGGTATCTTTGCAATAGAAATGCCCTTCAAAGGGCCGAAGCTGTGTAGCAGGCTGCGCACAAAGGTGGGTAAAACTTCCTACCAGTAACAGGAATATGTAGGTGGTTATAAGGCGTTTCATGCTATGGGGTAAATTGAAGTGTGTTTGGGTAATGTTTCGTTGAGGCCTTGTATATAGGCTGTCAATATCCTCTTCAGGCTTCATCTAAATCACTGGTGCGCAAAATCGCTGTGGTAGCGCCAAGGGTAATAATGTCTCCGTCTGTAATAATTACACGGTCGCGATCGCCTAAAATCTCGTTTTGTAAAAAGGTTCCGGTATTGGATGGGGCATCGCGAAGTACAAATTTAGCGGTGCCATCACGTTTCAAGGTGGCAGTAATAATGCAGTGTGTTGTATCCATGCTTGGATCTACAGTTTTGATAGCTGCATTAGCTTTGCTTCCTTTTACAAGGCGTCCAACAATATTTTCTCCTTCGTAAAGCGGTATTTCTTGTTTAAAGTGGAAAGCATTTTCGAGTACAACCAATTTGCCAAGTATCGGAGCCTCTTCTTCGTCTTCTGTTTCTTCGGCCTCGACTTTTGGTTGCGGAATACGTATTTTGAATTGTTTGTGACATTCCGGACATTCAAATACTAGAATTCGTCCCGGTTCATATTGAGTTTCGTCAAAGAGAATGGCCTCGTCACATTTGGGGCAGCGGATGCGTTTCATTGTAGTATAGCAGAGGTGTTATCAGTAAATATAAAAAAGGAATTAGGAACCTGCCTGAGTGCTTTCCTAATTCCTCCTATTTTATTTGAATAATCCAAGCATCGGCAAATGCTTTATTCTTGCGCATGCGGTGTAGGGCTTTTTGTGCTGTGGTGCGGCTTTCGTAGTTTCCGTAAATAACACGAACAAACTGTCCTTCCTTATATACCTTGGCTTCAGGATATCCTTGTTTTTTTAGTTTTTCTGTCAAGTGAGTTGCATTCTTGTTGGGAATAGCGCTTGCCAATACAAGCGAATAGCTGGTATGATGGCTTTGATTGACAGTAGCCAAATCTTCGTGGTCTTTATTGACTTTAGAAGATGTTTGGACCTTATTCAACTTGTCAGTTTTAAGTTGTGAAGCTTGTGGAGTTAAATGTGTTGGCGAAGCTGCATGAGGCTGTTGGTTGGCGGTAACTTCTTCGGGTTGTTCAAAGAGCATGTTGTAAACCATAGAGGCTGTTTGCAGATCGGCATGCTTGGTGTTTTGTACGGGGGTGGCCCACAAAAAATAGAAGAAAACAGCAACAACGGCCGATGCGGCATAATACACAATTTCGCGATTAATGCTTATCGTATACTCGCGTTCAGTGCGTTTAACGTTAATCTTCTTTTGGGACGGTGCTGTAGCTGTTTCTTGGGGCTTGTTTGCGTCAACACTATGATTGTGGCAGATGAGCAGTGAGTCGAGTCCATAGAGTTCGGGCGACAATACACCGGCTTGGCAAGGGCTGAAGTTGTAGCTGCCGTCAATATTCATTGATAAGGTGCCAACACCCTTAATTTCATATTCTCCTTCGTTTTCAAGCGTATCTTTGAGTTGCCTTACGCCATCTTCAATAATACGGATGCTTTCGGGATAATTGGTATCGTAGGCTTGCATGTACGATTGCACGAGCAACCCATCGTTAACGCTGAGTTGCTGATTGAAGCCAACACTTCGGTAGGGCGGTAAGAAAAGGTTCTCCTCTTCTACTCGCCGGGCAGGAACATACTGTGCAATAAATCCGCCCAAGCCAGGCACTATTACGCAGTCGTGTTTAAGTAGTAGGCATTCAATATGTCGTGACAATTCATTCATACTGCAAAGTTACCCATTTCTTTCATATTTCCGAAACAAGTGTCGATTTTTTTCAATGCTTTAAGCTGTTTGGGAGGCATTTGTGCAGCAAAGTGTTTGTGCAAATATCATATTCGACATGCAGTAACTGGTGTTCGTGATAGAAATAAGGAAGTTTTGCTTTGTAGAATATGTATGAAATATGAGCAGACAAGAGGTTGCTGCAGTTAGGGTAATCTAAGAACGAGACCAACTTTGATGTTGTTCGAATCCTTTAGATGATTAAGTTTCATGATGGCTTTGACGTAAGTTTCGTTGCCATAATATCTGCGCGATATGTTAAGCAATGTATCGCCTGATCGCACAACGTGTTTGTGGGGTTTGTTCTTGCCGGAGTCTGCAGAGTCTTTTGCTGAAGGCTCTGCAGATGTTCCGTTCGATGTACTGGATGCTTTTTGTTCTGTAGTTGAAGCTGCTGTTCCGTCTTGTATATCCTTGCGATGGATTGTTGCCGGTGCTGCCAATGTTGGGTTGTGATGTTGGGCAGTATCGCTTTTAGTGTGGTTAGCCGGCTGCTCCGGCTTGCTGTCACTACTATGTGAGTGTTGCATATTGGTAGGTATAAAAACCCCTTCGAGGATTGGAAACTGACAAGGAGGGCAAAGCAGTCTGAAGTAACCGGCAAAGTAACAGCAGCACATAATCAGAAGGGCACAGAGGCTGATAAGGCTTATTTTCCACCAGTTGCGCTTACGGGGCATAGGCACCTCAGTATATTCGTACTTAATGCTATTCGTAGCGGTGGGTGTAGTATGTGATGTGATGTTGTTTGTGGTTAAATGTTGAGGAGATGTTACCACAATATCATCTTCATTATTGTCTGAATCGGACAATTGTTGGGGCGAATCTTGCAGTTGCAAGTGTGTGTTTAAATTTTCTGTATGGTTGTCAGCAACTTCATCCTTTGTATCGTTTTCAGTACCAACGCAGACTGTAGTTGTAACTTGTATGCCATTTGGGGATTCGTCGCTATCAGTTGATGTAGTTGTTTCAGAGTCGTTTTCTTCAGCTGCATTGATGGGCATCGGTTTGCTTGCAATAACTTCGGTATCCTCTTCTATATCAGTTGAGGAGGAAACTTTAGTTGGATTTTCCTGCTGATAATCTTCGATGCTCCCGCCTGTGTTCAAAGGTTGGTGAGTAGTTGCCGGTAGTATGCTACTGTTGTCTGATTCTGTTGTTGAAACTTGATTATTTTCAAAAGCTGAAACTCCTATTTCTTGTCCTGCAGTATCTGTTTGCTCATTAGAAACATTCTCTGTTTTAGCATAAGTGGTTTCGGTCGCTGAATCAGGAAAGGTCTTTATCGTTTCATTTATTGGTCGTTGTTCTTCCAGGCTTTCGTCTGCATCGTCAGTTTCTGTAGCAGTATCCACTTCCTGGCTTTCGTCTGCATTGTCAGTTTCTGTAGCAGTATCCACTTCCAGGCTTTCGTCTGCATTGTCAGTTTCTGTAGCAGTATCCACTTCCAGGCTTTCGTCTGCATCGTCAGTTTCTGTAGCAGTATCCACTTCCTGGCT
>Freddie_p2__coassemble_1282_pt1 | contig 102463 bp, 78 predicted proteins | sample Freddie_p2__metabat2_high_PE_021 | metagenome-assembled genome bin Freddie_p2 | reverse complement strand
GCCGTTAATTGCGGGATTCGGCATGTTAATTCACACTAAATCCCGCAGAACCACTATGAGATTTCACATCGTTGTAGCCTTGTACAGTGGCAAACCAGCTATCGTATAGCGCAACATGAGTGGGATGATAGCAGGTCGGAGGTCAAGCTCTCTGCTTGTAGTGTGCAACGCAAGCAGATGCTCATGCAGGTGAACCGGTATCTCCGCCTGAATATGCAGCTTTTTGCACAGGTTGTTGCGCAGCTAGAACATGGTCTTGGTGTCTATACGCCTGCAGACATACTAACTCAATACCTTAAGGTATCGGCAACCCTCTATTTCTTCCCTTTTATACAGGGTGTAATTGATAGCCTGATGGATTTGGGAAGCATCCGAACTTCCGAAACCTACAATGCAGCCTTTAGCAGCTTCAAGCAATTCCGCAAGCAAGGCGACTTGCTGCTGCGCGAAATCGACTCTGAGGTCATTACCGCTTACGAGGCATATTTAAAAGCAAAAGGGTTAAGCCGCAACACTTGCTCTTTCTACCTGCGTAACCTGCGGGCTGTTTATAACCGGGCGGTAGACAAGGGCTTGATTCAGCAGCGCTTCCCGTTTAAGCATGTATATACGGGAGTGGAACGCACCCTTAAGCGGGCTGTCAGCATTGAGGTTATCAAGCAAATAAAGGAACTGGATTTATCGATGCATCCTGTTTGCGCTTATGCCCGCAGTCTGTTCTTGTTCAGTTTCTATACGCGGGGCATGTCGTTTGTTGATATGGCTTACTTGCGCAAAAGTGATTTGTCAAATGGTTTTCTGACCTATCGCCGGCGCAAAACTGGTCAGCAGTTAGTTATTAAGTGGGAGCGGTGTATGCAGGAGCTGATAAACCCTTTTATCAACTCATCATCGCCCTACTTGCTGCCTATTATCAAGCCCTCGTCGCGGATGGATGAGCGTAGGCAATACCTCAATGCCTCGCAAAATGTAAACCGTAACCTGAAGAGGATTGGAAAGCATCTGGGACTGCCAGTTCCGTTAACGATGTATGTGGCCCGCCATGCCTGGGCCAGCATAGCCAAGAGTAAAAATGTACCCTTAGCGGTAATCAGTGAGGGAATGGGGCACGACTCTGAGGCAACTACGCTCATTTACCTTGCCTCGTTAGACACTCAAGCCGTAGACCAGGCCAATAGTTTGATATTATCAGCACTTGATTGAAAGCAAAACAAATTTCATGCATTCTCTTCCATAGGGACTATCTCTTTGGAAGAGATACACATCGCCTCATAGTCTGTAGGAAAGAGCATACCAGAAACTCCGAAAAAGCATCACTTACCTTAATATATGATACTATAGATTAAAATACAAGGTAAATAGTGAATTTGTTTGCCATCTATAGCGGTATATATTGAAATAAAGATTACATTTGCAGCAGTATTACAATCTCTTCCAAAGAGATAGACACTAATACGCTTAAATCTCTGGCAATCTTCGTACGGCAGTATCGAATGAGATGTCTTCATTATTCAACGATAGAATAACCAAAAGAACAATGTTCGTTGAGATGCGAGGTGAAAGGAACTATAGGGTAAGTTTTTGCCCTGAGGCAGGTTGAAAGAAACGAAGAATAAGATGAAGTAGAGAGCCTTTCAATTTAGTACGATGAAGTTAGAGAAGTAAAGATGAGAATAGAGTAAATCTAATAGTGAATATAAAATATATCCTAAACACCTTGAAATAGGTGAGTTTTCAATTGATAAAGCTACAACAAATAAGTAATTACACAAACAAGAAGAAATAAGTGAGAGAAGAATAATCAGCAAGGGTTAAGTACTTTTGTTAGAATTTCAAAGATAGAAATGTTTAATCAATAAATTAAGTTTTTATGTATAACGAAAATCTTGAAGGTCTTATCGATGCTGCTTTAGCAGATGGGGTATTGACAGAAAAAGAAAAGCAGATTCTTTTTAAGAAGGCTGCATCTATGGGTATTGACCTTGATGAATTTGAAATGGTTCTCGATGCACGGCTCGTGAAACTAAAAGAACAAAAACAAAGTGCTCAAGTTGCACAAACGTCCGCTCCTAAGTCAGAGAAGTTTGGGGATGTAAGAAAATGTCCAGCTTGTGGTGCCATGCTCCAATCGTTTCAAACATCATGCCCGGAATGTGGGCACGAGTTCAGAAATGTAGCTTCGGTTAATTCAGCCAAGTCTCTATTTGATCTTTTGCAGGCTGTAGAACTGAGAAAGGCTGATAAGTTGTCAGCTCATGATAAGGAAAAAAGTGCTCGTCTCAATGAACTCTCACAAAGGCATAACTCCGATAGCGCTATGTCGAAGCTTATCGGTGGAAATAAAAGAAAAGAAACCCAAGATGAAGAAAGAGAAGATTTAATTCGAGAATTCAATCGTAGCAAGATTAATATTGAGAAGCAGGCAATCGCTGAAAAGGGCAATATAATCAAAAATTTCCCTGTGCCTAATTCTAAGGAGGACTTACTTGAATTGTTGGCTATGGCGACGAGTAATGCGTATGATAACGATGGAGTAGTTGGTGCGGAGGAAGAAGTTTGGATTCAGAAGACGGACCAAATTTATCAGAAAATTATAGTATGTGCTTCTAACGACAAATTGATGTTAGCGCAAGCTACGAATATGGTGTTCTCATTGATGAAAAGACTACCTGCACAATATCGTAATTTTACACGCATTCCAGTTGAGATGAAAGGAAAGTTGGAAGAAGAGATGAGAGCCGAAAAGTCTAATAAAAATAGTAGGAAGATGCAAGTACTCAAGAAGAGAGGTGTACCTTTTATAATATGTATTGTGGTTGGCATAATCTCGTTTCTCCTTTCCAATTTGGTTGAGTTCGCTTTAATTATAGCGTTACTTGCTTTTGGAGGCGCATACTATTTCTATAAGAAATACAAAGAAGATATTAAGGATATTGATTTATTTAATTAATTGTGTATATGGGACTATTTGGTTTTGGAAGTAGAGGAAAATCAGGCGGATTGATGAATGTCATCCGTTGTGATGAGCAGGAGTATCTAGTCTGGAAATGGGTTCCCGAAGGACAAGGAGTAAATTCGACTACTCGTGAGAATTCTATACGTTATGGTAGTAGCTTGCGAGTAAAGGATGGTGAAGTCGCAGTCTTTGTATATAAGCAGAAGGATGGTAGCATGCAGGACTTTATAGAAGGCCCCTTTGATGAAACCATAAAGACTTCAAACTTTCCCGTCTTGTCAAGTATTGTAGGTTTGGCTTTTGGAGGTGAATCTCCGTTTCAAGCAGAGGTTTACTTTATAAATCTTGCCGGCAATGTGCAGATAAAATTTGCCATTCCGTACTTTGATGTATTTGATCCGAGATTTCTTGATTATGCTGTTCCTGTGGCAGTGCGTGGTACTGTAACCTTTAATATCACAGATTACAAAGCGTTTATAAAATTGAACAGAATGATCAATTTTACTCTTGAAGATTTTAAGAAGCAAGTTAAGGATACTATAACCAAGTTCATAAAGTCTTTTGTGTCCAATGCTCCGCAGGATAATGGTATACCTGTATTGCAGTTAGAGCGTAAAATTGTGGAAATATCAGATCTTGTTCAAGAGCGACTGTCTAAGGGTTTGGCAGAAGATTTTGGAGTCAATGTCAAACGTGTAGATATTGGCAGTATCGATCCCGATAAGGAGAGTGATGGATATCGTGAGTTGAGATTGGTTACTGTAGGCCAACAGACACCGACTATACAGGCTCAGACAGATGTGAACATCAAAAATCTCCATGATATGCAGACTATCAATGCCGAAAATATGCAGGAGTCACTCAGAGTACAAAGAGAAGAAACTCAGCGTGCTCAGCGCTTGCAAACGGAAAGTAACTTCCTGGGTGCTCATGCCATTAATCAGCAAGCCTCTGTGTTGCAGGCCGGAGCCGAGAGCCTCGGTGCTATGGGCAACATGGGTGGTGGTAATGGTGGCATGAATGCTGCAGGCATGATGACCGGTATGATGATGGGTGGAGCCATGGGCAGCCAAATGGCCGGCATGATGAATAATATGGGACAAGGCATACAAAATAGTATGAATACCCCTCCTCCTCCCCCTCAAACAAACTATATGCTAGCCATAAATGGTCAGCAGAGTGGTCCTTATACTATACCACAGTTACAGCAACTTGTTAGTCAAGGACAAATCAATGCACAAACCTATGTATGGAAGCAGGGTATGGCTAATTGGGAAATGGCTGGTCAGGTGCAGGAATTGGCCGGATTATTCATGTCTAATACTCCTCCACCACCCCCTATGCCTTAATAAAGTGTCATACTTTTAATGGTATGGGATTTTCTAACAAATGATGAAGCGTATAATAACCCTATAAAAGAAACGGCGAACCTTCATAGGTTTAGTATGAAAGAAGATACTTATCTTATACAGACGTACTGGCTTGACAATACAAAACAATGAATGCAATTCGTCCTAATCTCATGAGACTGAGAATGTATATATGTTTTCTCAGTCTCAAGGGTTTTTATGAAGTAGATTTATATTATTGCATCTAGTAATCATGGAATAGTAAAAGTATGAGCGATTTTAATCCGTTGGGTAACTTAGACCATTTGATGGAGTTTGGTGTAAGTATGGCAGTAGCGCAGCAAATGATAAATACGATGAACCATTGTATAGATAATATGAAGGTTCCGGGAGTAAGCTTACCCCAGCAACAAAATGCTGTATCAAAAAAATATCATATTGTGGCTAATAATTCCGTACTTGGACCATTCTGTCTCTCAGAGATGGAAGTACTTGTTAAAGCTAAGACTATAACGCCTGAAACCCTAATATGGATGCCAGGTATGGTTGGATGGGCTAAGGCAAGTATAATTCCGGAAATAAACAAAATTCTAATGTTGAATAGTTAATGTTTATATGGAATGAGGCTTGATTTAGTGCGGATTGTGATAGCAGTGGGTATCGCCATATTAATTGCGTATGGATACCATTCTTTTGCAACAGAAGAGGCAAATTCGCAACTTCCAATAGCCATTGTGATGGGTCTGGAAACGCTTTTAACTGGTATTGCTTTAGTTGGCGTAGATATACCGAAATACCCGCGTACAATTACATTGATTAGGGCAACGTGCCTTGTGGGCATTGTCGTATTTTTGGTACTGAATGCTGTGTATGCTTTCGTAGGAGTAAATACATCATTTTATGTAATTAATGGTATCGTATTTATGATAATGCTTCTAATAATAAACAGTATATATAAAGTTAAACAATAAAAAGTAAGTAGATATGAACAAAACAATTTTTTTAGCCTCTGCTTTGGGTCTCTTGATTGTAGCAGGTTGTTCTTCAAATGGTACTCAAGCAAAAGAAAGTTCAGAGCCTCAAGTTGAAGCAAACATAGCTAAGACTGAAGCTGCAAAGCCTGAAGTTAATGTCGATAGCTTGAATCAAGTGGAGAATCGGGCATTTATATTGGATTTTTACCAAAAGCATATTGCCAAAGAAGGTAGAGATGTTATGTTGGTAGATTCAGAAGCTATTTCTGCCTTCATGACGAAACAAGCAAAGAAAATGCTCCTTGATGCATATGACATGGACTGTCCTACAAATGATTGTATGGCTGTTTGGTTATTTTACGGACAGGGTATTGACGATCAAGTAAAAAAGATAAATGTTACCCCTGCCGATGAAAAAGGCTTCTTTAATATAGATTTACTGTATAAAGGGGGCTATTCATATAAAGTAAAGGTAGAAATTGTGCGGCAAGAAGGTAAGCCCATGATTAACAGTGTTCAGGCATTGTAGTTAGTATAATCAATAAATAGTAAGAACTATGAAAAGATTTATTATTTTAGTGCAAATGTACCTTTGCATGTGTACTGCAGTTTTCGCACAGGAGTTATCTTTTAAAGAAATAGAAAAGAAAGCAAAAGCAGGAGATGTTGAGGCCATGTATTTGTTAGGAGATAAGTATTTAGAAGCTGATTCTTATAAAGATGCAGCAAAGTGGTTCCAAAAAGCAGCAAAGAAAGGTTCTGACGATGCCAAATTATTGTTAGCTAGCTTATATCTTAAAGGCCAAGGCGTAACCAGAAATACTAAGAAAGCATATGAATATGTATTAGAGGTAGCCATGCATGGTAGGTCAGAGGCTCAATATATAATGGGAACTTGGTATGAATCAGGTTTAACAGGTCGTGAAGTTTTTTTAGGTACAGAATTGGATGGTTTAATTACATACGTTGAAAAAGACGCAGATAAAGCCGTACAATGGTATGCTAAAGCAGCTGCTCAAGGCGATAAAGAAGCTATCGATAGGATAGTGGCATTGAATAGAGGATTAAATCAACTTCCTGCTGAAGTTAAAGTTAAGGTTGATGCTATAATTGCTGAAAATAAAAGAAAAGAAGAAGAAAAAAGAAAGGCAGAGTTAGAAGCCGAAGAAAAACGCAGATTATTATATCTCGTTGATAAATTTACAAGCGCTAAAGATTCCTATCTAGGGGCTATTGAATGCTTTGAAAAAGAAAAAGATTATAGTTGTGTAGCAGCATTAATGAGCGTTCAAAATGAAATTACAACAGATAGCGTAATGTATAAGAAGGTAAAGGACTATGTTGCAAAAAATAAAACAGGATTTGCAGACATTATTCGACGAATGGATACTGCTATTGAGAAGGTGTATGCTCAGCTTGGTGAATTTGAATCTTTTTTTGGTCTGGGGGCTTTTTGGAGAAAGAATGGCAAATATACTTTTACTAAAGAAAATGTGATACTGCATCGAAATCTTTCGAGAATTGGTGGGGAAAATCCTTATGGAATTTTTGTATGTGATGCAAATGGAAAAAAAGGATTAATGAATAAAAGTGGAAAGTTAATTGTTCCTTTTGGCAAATATACTGACATAGTAGGGATGTGTAATGAAAGCCGGTTTGTAATCGTAAAAAATGGTAATAAAGTAGGTGCTGTGGATTATACAACCGGAAAACAGATTATACCTCCTGTATACAATGCCTTTGGATACTCAGGATTAGAAGGTAGAACTGTGTGGAGCAAAAAAACCACAACAGGTTATCAGTACTTTATCTTTAATAAATCTGGAGGACTAATTGCTCAAAGGGCATTTACTCGTACCAATAGAGCTGTATCCTATTGGATTATAAATTATCTTGGACATAATGCAAGTATGGAGGAATATATATTTGTAGATAAGTAATGAAATATTTGTATAAATACCGTAGTTTGGCAAATATGAAACGATTTATCGACATTTTGATGAATCGTAGATTATATGCGTCTAAATACTTAGACCTCAACGATCCAATGGAGGGATTTTTCCTCTATGATAAAAATGTTCATAGAGATGTTGTTTTAAAATTGCGTAATGAAAGAGCAACAACGTTAATATGTTCACTTTCAACGACTCCATACAATGGATTGATGTGGTCTATGTATGGTGATGAACATAAGGGTGTTTGTATAAGGTTAAAGGTTACTTCGCCTAAATGGGAAGAAGTGATAGTTGACTATTCATCTGTAAGAACATTGATTACAGACGGAAATGCTTCAATAAATACAATATTGGGGAAAAAGTCTGTTCAATGGCAACATGAGGAAGAAGTGAGATACATCAATACAAACCCTAAATCTCCGTATCTGAAAATAGACATAGATTCAATTTATTTAGGAGCAAAGATGAGTCGGACAGATGTCAGTTTTTATACCGAACTCATAATGATGGCAAATAAGGCATATCCGCAAAAGAAGCCTATAGAAATTGTAAAACTGACGAAAGATAATATAGATTTCGGTTTTTAACTGAAACATTGTATTAGAGAGCACCGTTTTGTGGCGGTGCTCTCTTTGTTTGTATTACTAAAGTTTTCTACCCTCCAGTAAAGAGGGTGGAAAGTAATCCTGAGTAAGTTCGGCAAAACAGCTGCCAGTTGATAGTTCATAACGGGCAATGTATTGACCGAAACAGGCAGATGGATTTTCGAAAGTCCTCTTTCAAGCCTTGTTATTGTGTTCGCCTTTTACTGCCTGTTCTTTTAAAGCAAAAGCAAATCTTTATTCTGTCGGTATAAAGTCTTATTTTTTGTCTACCTTTGTACAATTAAGCATAGTCGATGTAATTATTGAACCTAAAAAGCAAGGATTAGAATGAGACTCATAAAGATGGTGGGCGGTTTGGGCAACCAGATGTTTATTTATGCCTTTTATTTGCAAATGAAGCAGCGGTACCCCGGTGTGCAACTCGACATATCGGACATTGTGCACTACAAGGCACACAACGGATATGAGTTGTTGCGCGTTTTCGACCTCCCCATCCAGGAGTTTTGCCTGCCCCAATGGCTTAAAAAGGTGGCCGAGGCACTTTGTTTCCGCATTATTCTGGAGCGGAAGCAAAACCTCGAAACGATGGAAGCCTTCAGCAAGGATTATTGGTGGCCCTGGATTTATTTCAAAGGGTTTTATCAGTCGGAGCGCTTTTTTAGCGATGTAAAGGACGAGGTACGTGCGCGTTTTTGCTTTAATATTGAAAAAGCTAATCCCTATAGTCAGACTTTGTATCGGCGCATTCAGACCGACAGCCATGCGGTGTCGTTTCATGTGAGGCGAGGCGATTATCAGCTGCCTAAGTTTTACAAGCGTTTTGGCTCGGTGTGTACCGAGGCCTATTACCAGCGTGCCATTGAGCGTATGTTGCAGCACGATGCTGAGGCCCATTTCTATGTGTTTTCTGACGATTTGCCTTGGGTGAAGGCTCATTTTGATTTTCCTAGAGTAACCTTTGTAGATGGGAATACCGGTGCTGACAGTTGGCAGGACATGATGCTGATGAGCTGTTGCCGCCATCATGTGATAGCCAACAGTTCGTTTGCGTGGTGGGGCGCCTGGCTCAATCCGCGTGCCGACAAGTTGGTGCTGGCCCCCAAGCGTTGGTTTGGCGATGTCGAGATGCCCTATATTTTGCCTGAAGGCTGGGTGGGTATCGAAGCGTAGTTGTGTGTTCTAATGCTATTTTTCAGCTTCGTGATGCTTGAGAACTGCTGTTGCCGGCGGGTGTAAAGACTTTAACACCATAGTGTGTATGTGTTTACATCCGGTGTATAATAGCCGGAATGCCAGGGATGCTGTATGCATCCAGTTGCATCTTTGGGGTACATCCGGCTTGGCATTTCGCTCACCTTTCACTATCTTTTGATAAGATAGGATGCGGTTCGGAAATGCGAGGCCTTGAAAGCAAGCTTTCGGCTTGGCATTTCGCTCACCTTTCACTATCTTTGCCCGTACAATCCTAATAAAGTAAATATGGGTCTTATAGAATTCAATAAACTGCCTATCAATACGCTCGTTGGAGCAGACTGGAAAACTTTTAAAGCTATTACAAACGGCCGTGAGGTCGATGCATCGTGGAAGGGCAAGTTCAGCTTGACCAAGGCGGTGTGCCGCTTGCTCTCGGTACTTTCGCCTATACAGGAGGGCCGTTACCGCGAACAGTTGGCCGACAAGCCTTTGGCGCACGACCCTGTATTTATTTTGGGGCATTGGCGCTCGGGTACCACCTTCGTTCACAATGTGCTCTCGTGCGACAAGCGTTTTGGCTATTGCACAACTTATCAGACGGTGTTCCCCCATCTGATGATGTTTGGGCAGCCGTTTTTTAAGAAGAATATGTCGTGGCTGATGCCCGACCATCGTCCGACTGACAACATGGAGTTGGCTGTTGACTTGCCGCAGGAGGAGGAATTTGCCTTGTCGAACATGTGTCCTTACACGTACTATAACTTTTGGTTCTATCCCAAGTATATGCAGGAGTACTGCGATAAGTATCTTATTTTTAAGGATATTACCCCGGAGGAGTTGAACGTGTGGGAAGAGACCTTCCGCAAGATGATTAAGATTTCGCTGTGGAACACCGGGGGGCAGCAGTTCCTTTCTAAAAATCCGCCTCACACGGGCCGTGTTAAGGAGTTGGTTAAAATGTTTCCCAACGCCAAGTTTATCTATCTGATGCGCAACCCGTACACCGTGTTCGAGTCGACGCGCTCGTTCTTTACCAATACCATCCAGCCTTTAAAGTTGCAGGAATTTTCGGACGAGGCTATCGAATCTAACATATTGAGTGTTTACAAAAAGCTTTACGACCAGTATGAGGCCGACAAGCATCTTATACCTGCTGGCAACTTGATTGAAGTGAAGTTTGAAGACTTTGAGGCCGACGCCTTGGGCATGACCGAGCGCATTTACCGTGAACTTTCATTGCCCGGATGGGAGGAGGCCCGTACGGCTATAGAGCAGTATGTAGGTTCGAAAAAGGGATATAAGAAGAATAAATACAAGTATGCCGACCGCACGCGCCAGCTCGTTGAGGCTAATTGGGGCGACGCCTTGAAGCAGTGGGGATACGACCAACAATAAATCTCAGACAGGTGAACGGACGACTCCTTTGGGTGGACGATGAGATTGAGATGCTCAAAGCCCATATTTTGTTTTTGCAGAAAAAAGATTATGAGGTTATGACCGCCTCGAATGGCCCCGACGCACTCGATTTGTGCCGGGAGTATCGGTTTGACCTTATTCTTTTAGACGAAAATATGCCGGGCCTTTCGGGTCTCGAAACTTTGATGCATCTGAAGGAGATAGCCCCCACGGTTCCGGTGGTGATGGTCACGAAGAATGAGGAGGAGGACATCATGGACCAGGCCATAGGGTCGAAGATTGCTGACTACCTGATTAAACCTGTCAATCCCAACCAGATACTTTTGGCGCTTAAAAAAAACATTCACCAGCGCGAAATTGTGCAGGAAGTGACCCAAACGGGCTACAGGCAGGACTTTTCGCGCATTGGCATGCAGATGAGCGAGAATTTGAGTGCCGATGAGTGGAAAGAACTCTATAAGCGCCTGGTTTACTGGGAACTTGAGCTCTCGCAAACCGATAGTGCCATGAACGACATGCTGCGCATGCAGAAAGAAGAGGCCAACCTGACCTTTGCCAAGTTTGTGCGTAAGCATTATGCCGAGTGGGTCAACACTACGGGAGAGCGTCCGCTCATGAGCCCGGATATATTTAAGCGTTGTATATTTCCGCGTCTGTCGCAAGGTCGTAAGGTATTCCTGTTGGTACTCGATAACTTGCGCTTTGACCAGTGGCGTGTAATTTCGCAGGAGTTAGCCGAGGATTTTGACATTGACGAAGATCTTTACTTCAGTATCCTGCCTACTGCCACGCAATATGCTCGTAATGCCATATTTGCCGGACTCATGCCTTTGCAAATTAAGGAGATGTATCCGGACTTGTGGGTAGACGAGGAGGAAGACGAGGGTAAGAATCTGAATGAAGAGATGCTTATTCGCCATCAGTTGGAACGTTTTAGGCGTAAGGAAGATTTTACTTACAACAAAATCAACGATTCGTCGCAGGTCGACAAGTTGCTGCCCCATCTGGCTTCGCTCACAGCGCCGCTCAACGTGCTGGTTATCAACTTTATCGATATTTTGAGCCATGCCCGTACGGAGTCGAAAATGGTGCGCGAACTGGCAGGCAGCGAGTCGGCTTACCGCAGCATTACCCGCTCGTGGTTTCGCCATACCCCCATCAAGGAAATCTTCCGCAAGTTAGCCTCGCTCGACTACGACCTGCTCATTACTACCGACCATGGAAGCATCCGCGTAGATACCCCCTCGAAGGTGGTGGGCGACCGCAATGTCAACACCAACCTGCGTTATAAATTGGGTAAAAACCTGACCTATAATGCCAAGGAGGTTTTTGAAGTGCGTACACCTGCAGCTTTGCAGTTGCCGCAGCCCAACCTGTCGACGGCCTATATTTTTGCCACCGGTGCCCGCTTTTTTGCTTATCCCAATAACTACAATTATTATGTGCAGTACTATAAGGATACGTTTCAGCACGGGGGCATTTCGATGGAAGAGATGATTGTGCCTCTTGTTACTCTGCGCCCCAAGGGTCAGCGCTGATGTTTATGTTTTAGTGCAATCTACAGCAAAGAGGATGTGTCCGCATGGCAATTTGTTGCTTGCGGGCACATCCTCTTTTTAGTAGGTGTAAGGTGGCAGGCTTATGCTAAAGGCTTGACAGTGATGAGGGCCTCGTTGACAGCCACAACCTCGATGGGTGTGTTGGGCTCGATAAAACTTCCGGCCGATTTCACCTCTACTTGTTTGCCGTTGATTTCGGCATTTCCGATTAATGCGAGGCGGGTTATGGCAATACCCTTTTCGCCAACCTGTACCGAGAGTTGTGCTTCAGTGGCGTTGGTAGAGTCGATGCTGGTGTTGAGTGCCATTTTGTCGAATCTTTTAGCATGTGTCATCCACCGTAGTGCAATGCCCAGAATGCTTACTCCAGCGATAAGCGCGGCAACAGCCCAGGCAACACCATAAGTGTTGTAAATAAGGGTGAGGTCGACCAGTGCGCATGCGGCTGAGGCTATGCCGGCAAGTCCGAATCCCGGCATCAGGAAAATCTCTATGAGTCCGAGTAGCAGGGTAAGTGCTGCAAGAATAAGTATGATGGTCATGTTTACTTAAAAGGTTAAAAAGCCTCTTCCTTTTTGCCGTGTGGCTGTAAAGGCAAGAGGCTTTGTTGGGTGTGATATAGACAAAAAATTACCGGTTAGTAGGCAGCTCTATACTTTCCCTCTTCTTTATCATCGAGCATGGAGAGGTACGAGGCGTAGCGCGAAGGTGCGAGGCGGTGCGTTTCGAGTGCATCGAGAACCGCACATCCGGGTTCGTGCGTATGTGTGCAGTTAGAGAATCGGCAGTTCTCGGATATGGCAAAGATGTCGCGAAAGTAGTGTGCCACTTCTTCGGGTTCCATGTTGAATGTACCGAATCCTTTAATGCCCGGAATGTCGATGAGCGCCCCTCCCTGGGGTAACTCATAGAGTTCGCTGAAGGTAGTGGTGTGCATGCCCGTTCCGTGTGCCTCAGAAATTTCGGATGTCCGGGCATTGGCGTCGGGAATGAGCAGGTTGAGTAGTGTAGATTTGCCCACCCCAGAGTGTCCGGCCAGCAGAGTGGTTTTTTCGGCCAGCAGGTTGGGTAGTTCGTCCGTCCCTTCGTTGTGCAGGGCTGAGATGCAAAAACAAGGATATCCGATTTCGGTATAAATGTTGTGCAGGTAGAGCATGTTTTGCCTTTCGTCTTCGGTCAGGTCGTCAGTTTTGTTAAAGGCAATACATACGGGCACGCGGTAAGCCTCGGCCGATGCGATAAAGCGGTCAATGAAGGTAGTACTGGTTTCGGGTCGTGCAATGGTAACGAGCAGTAGTACGAGGTCGACATTAGCAGCTAAGATATGGCTTTGCTTCGAAAGGTTCGATGCTTTGCGCACGATGTAGTTTTTTCGCTCGTCAATCTCGGTAATGAATGCTGCATTTTGTCCTTCGGTTTCGGTAATGGTAACGCCGTCACCTACCGCAACGGGGTTGGTGGAGCGAATGCCTCTCAGGCGAAAGTTACCCTTCACCTTGCATTCTACGGCCCTGCCGTCGTCGGTTCGGACCAAGTACCAGCTTCCTGTATTTTTGATGATAATGCCGTGCATGGGCAAATCCGCTATACCGTCATAATCTCCTTGTTCTTGGCAGCGAGGAGTTCGTCAATGAGTTTTACCTTTTTGTCATGAATCTTTTGCAATTCGTTTTCAGCATCTTTTTCAACGTCTTCCGAGAGTCCGTCTTTCACAGCCTTCTTGAGTTTGTCGATGCCATCGCGTCGTGCGTTTCGGACGGCTACTTTAGCCTCTTCGGCCTCTTTGGCACATTGTTTGGTGAGCTGTTTACGTCTTTCCTCAGTAAGAGGCGGAATACCAAGACGTATCACTTCGCCATTGTTTTCGGGCATAATGCCGATGGTAGAGTCGATGATGGCTTTTTCAATTACGCGGAACATTTGCTTATCCCAGGGCTTGATGGCAATGGTGCGTGCATCGGGTGTAGTAATGGCAGCCACGTTGTTGATGGGTACCATTGAGCCATACGAGTTTACGCGCAGTTCGTCCAGGATGTGTACATTAGCCTTACCGGCACGGATTTGAGCCAGCGTGTCCTCCAGGTGCATCACGCTCATATCCATTTTCTCCTCGCAATCGCTGAGGCATTGTTTTACGTCGAGCATTTTATTCAGTTTTAGGGGTTATGAATGGGGTGAAGAGCCGGGCATCCGTTCTCCACGCAAGGGTTTTCTTCGCAAAGATACGGCAATTCGGCCTTACACAAAAGAATTTCGAGATTATTCTTTGGCGTACAGCCGAATTGCATGGTATTAAAGGAGTTTGTATCTGATGGTTACGGGCGTTTGTTGGTCATGATAAATTTGAGCACACCGCCTTTTACAATTGCCGCATGGTCAATGTAGTTTTTGGTATAGCGTTTTCCGTTCAGATAGATGGCCTTTACGTATTTGTTATCCTTGCTCAGCCCCTCGGCAACGACGGTAAATTTGCGGTTGCCGGGCAGTTGCATTTCGATGCGGGGCAATTGGGGTGCGCCAAATACGTACTTGGCCGACACGGGGTCGACGGGGTAAAAGCCCATGGCCGAAAGGATGTACCAGGCCGACATCTGTCCGCAGTCATCGTTGCCGCAGAGTCCCTCGGGGGTAGGATGGTATTGCGTATCAAAGATTTCGCGGATAAGTTCCTGCGTGCGTGCAGGTTTTCCAGCCAGGGTGTAAAGGTAGGTTACGTGGTGCGAAGGTTCATTGCCGTGGGCATATTGTCCAATCAGTCCTGTAACGTCGGCCAGCCCTTTTCCTTCAAGTTTAACGGTAAAGAGTGAGTCGAGTTTTTGGCAGAAGTTGTCTTTACCGCCAAAGAGTTTGATTAGTCCCGGCACATCGTGTTGCACATGCCAGGTGTATTGCCAGGCGTTGCCCTCGGTGTAGTCGCCGCCGGTGCTCTCGGCGTGAGCCAGGTCGGAGGGGTTGAAAGGCGTTTTCCACGTTCCGTCGCTCAGGCGGGGACGCATAAAACGGGTGGTCGGGTCGAAGAGGTTTTTGTAGAAGCCGGCACGGTGTTCAAAGTACTTTTGGTCGTTCTTCTTGCCCATAAGGCGAGCCATGTCGGCGGCTGCATAGTCGTCGTAAACCGATTCGAGGGTTGATGATACACTCTCGGCCTCCGTAAGGTCGGTGGGGAAGTAACCATATTTGGTGTAGTTTTCCCAGTTCGACTTTAGTTTATGACTAACCGTCTGTGTGCGTTTTACGGCAGCGAAGGCACGTTCGGCGTCAAAGCCTCTGAAACCTTTGTGATACGCTTCGGCAACAATGCTTACGGAGTGGTTACCAATCATGCAGTAGTTCTCTTTGCCCCAAAGCGCCCAGATGGGCAAGTGTCCCTGAACCTCGGCCTGGCTGACGAGCGAACGAACAAAGGGGTCTACCATTTCGGGTACGGCCAGCGTATAGAAGGGGTGTGCAGCGCGGTAAGTGTCCCACGTCGAGAAGGTTGAGTAAAACGTTCCTCCCTCAGCCTTTACCAGTTCGCGGTTGGCATTGCGGTAGGTGCCGTCTACGTCGGCAATGTTGTTGGGTTGAATTAACGTGTGGTAGAAGGCTGTGTAGAAGTTGGCTTTCTCGTCTTTCGAGCCCTCCACCTTGAAGCGGCTGAGCAGGTTGTTCCAAGTGGCAGTGGCTGATTGTGCCGTGGCATCGAAGTCCCAACCGGGCAGTTCGGCAGCCAGGTTACGACGTGCACCTTCGATGGTAGCCGATGACAGGGCTATTTTTACACCCAACTGCTCGCCAGCCTTCAAGTCGAAGTGTACGAGCAGCCGGTTGCCACGTTCGGTGCTTTGCAGGGGCAAGTTTTCCATCCGCTTCATGGGGCGGTCAAACGTCATAACGAAGTACACATCCTGATCAACCCACACATTACTCCGAACGTGCCCCGAAAGGGTACATTCATCCTCCCAGTTCACCTCGCATTCGGTTACGTGCGAGTGGTATTGCTTATCGTTCCATGCAGGTCCGTGTTGCAGGTCAACGTAGAGTGCTGCCGAGTCGGCACGTTCAAAGGTATAACGGTGGAAAGCTACATGCGGAGTAGCCGTCAGTTCAGCTTTAACTCCGGTTTCGGTCAGATTGACGGTGTAGTAGCCGGGATGTGCTTTCTCGCTGGCTTTATCAAAGTTGCTGCGGTAGTCTTTGCGTCCGGGGCGTGCTGTTGAAGGCATAACGAGCACATCGCCCAAATCCAGGCATCCGGTTCCGTTCAGGTGGGTTTGCGAAAAGCCCCAGATGCGGGTATCTGAGTTAATGTATTCGGCGCAGTACTGCCATCCCACCGCCCCGGTTACAGGGCTGGTCTGTACGAGTCCGAAGGGCACACAGGCACCAGGAAAAGTATGTCCGTTGGCCGCGCCGCCAATAAAGGTGTTTACATAGTCAACGGGCTGTTGGGCATTTGCCGTCAGACCGGCAGTAGCCAGCCCCAGGGCAAGGTAGAGCGAAGTAAACTTCATGGTGTAGGTTTTATGATGATTGATTAAATGCGAGTTTTAGGGAACCGGTTGCGGCCCTTGTGTAAGATGCAGCGGGTGCAAGGGTTGTTTGTATCTTGAAGTTGCAGCCTTTCTTGGGGTCGAGGCCAGTTTTATTGTGTTGCTTGACTTATCGTATTCTTGGCCTGCTGCAGTATATTGGGAGCGGGCTGTTAGTCTCAGCATTAAGGGTCAACGTCAAAGTAAAGGGCAACGCCTTTGCAGCCGGTTTGCTGTTGTAGCAAGTCGTAGGCAGCCCATAGTGTGCGTCGAACGCCCGAGGTAGGCAGATTGCCTGGAATTTTGAGCACCAGTTTGCGAATGTAGAGCAACTGGATGCGGCTTACAGCCGGGCGGTCGGGACCTAACAGCCCTTTACCGAAGTGAGGGCGCAGCATACCGGCCAGGATATCGGCCGCATGGGCAACTACCTCTTCCTTACGGTGTTTCAGGTAAATGTCGATAAGGCGGCAGGCCGGCGGAAAGTTAAAGAGTGTACGCTCTTCGAGCTGGTCGTGAAACATGGCCCGGTAGTCGCCCCTCACCACTTGTTGTATCAAGGGCAAATCGGGCTGTCGGGTTTGCAGCACCACCAATCCGCGCTGTCCGCGCCGGCCGGCACGTCCGGCCACCTGCAACAGCATTTGGAAAGCGCGCTCGTGGGCTCTGAAGTCCGGCACATTGAGCATGTGGTCGGCATTGATAATACCCACCACGTGTACATGGTCAAAGTCGAGTCCTTTGGTAACCATCTGGGTGCCGATGAGCAAGTCGGTTTCGCGTTTCTGAAAACGCGTTATCAGCTGTTCGTAAGCATTCCGGGTACGGGTGGTATCAAGATCCATGCGTGCGGTGCGTGCTTCGGGGAATGCCGTTTGCGCCGCCGACTCAATTTTTTCAGTGCCGTACCCCTGGTCGCGCAGTTCGGTGCAGGCACAATTGGGGCATTGCTTGGGCAGGTCGTACACCGAGCCGCAGTAGTGACAAACCAAGCGGTTCATGCGTTGGTGGTAGGTAAGGCTTACATCGCATTGGGTGCAACGGGGTGTCCAGCCACAGGTACGGCATTCGAGCACTGGCGAGTAGCCGCGGCGGTTTTGGAAGAAGATAGCCTGTTCGCCCCGTTCGAGTGCCTGGCGCACCTCGTCGGTTAGCCGGGGCGAGAAGGGCGTTTTCATCAGCTTCTTGCGGCGCAGTTCCTTCACGTCTTCCACTACGATTTCGGGCATTTCAACTGCTCCGTAGCGATGCATCATTTCTACAAGTCCGTATTTTCCACTGAGGGCATGCCGGTAGCTTTCGACCGAAGGGGTAGCAGTGCCGAGCAGCACCTTGGCTCCGTACGAGCGTGCCAGTATGATAGCCGTGTCGCGGGCATGGTAGCGGGGGGCAGGGTCCTGTTGCTTGTAGCTTGTTTCGTGCTCTTCGTCAACAATGACCAGTCCTAAGTTTTTGAAGGGTAGAAATACGGCCGACCTCACTCCGAGTATCAGTTTAAAGGGGTGGTTGCCCAATTGCTGTTTCCAGAGTTCTACTCTTTCGGCATCTGGAAATTTAGAGTGGTAAACCCCCATCTCCTCGCCAAAAACGCGTTGCAGGCGGGTGGTGAGCTGAGTGGTCAATGCAATTTCGGGTACCAGGTAAAGCACTTGCTTGCCCTGGGCCAAAACTTTCTCAATAAGGGCCATGTACACCTCGGTCTTGCCGCTCGAGGTTACACCGTGAAGCAGACAGATGTCTTTTTCGTCAAAGAGTTGTACAATGCGGTTGTAAGCACACTGCTGTTGTTCGGCCAGTTGCTTGCGCGGCTGGCGGTTGTAGCGCGGTTTGCCGTCGGGCATGTCCATGGTTTGTGGCAAACGCCCGCATACGCGGGCACAAACCTCGAGCACTCCTTTTTTGCGCAGGGCTGTTAGTGCCGTTTTTTCGCTGTCGGTGGTGCAGAGGGTTGTTCGCAATACCTCGTAAGTTCGTGGCGTAGCCCCGTTGTCCAGTTCGGCAGCAGCTCCCGACAGGTCGAGAAAGCGGAGCAGCAAGGCCTCCTGGGCTTTCGAGCGTTTCAAACTTTCGGCCAGGCTGGCAAGCAGTTGGCTGTTGGCCCAGCTGGGGGCCAACTGCACGTAGTTCTCGGTGCGTGGCTTAAAGCGTTGTTGCAGATTCTCGTACACTTTTACCGCTCCGGTTTCGAGCAGATGGCGGATGGGGTTGAGCAGATGGGGTATGCCCAGGTCTTTTTCGAGCGTTTGCAGTTTGTAGCCCTTGTCTGTTTTAAGGGCTTGCATCACTGCCTGTTCGCGGGGGGTGAGGGGCTGAGTGGGTTCAAATTCGGGGTTACGTACAATCAAGGTTTCGCTCTCGGGTTTCAGTCCCGAGGGCAGTGCTGCCTTCATAACCTCACCGGGTGTACACATGTAGTAGTTGCATATCCAGCGCCAGAGTTCAATTTGTTGGGGCAGCACGATAGGCGCAGGATCGGCCAGGTCAGTCACCTCCTTGAGTTCAAGGCCTGGCTGGGGGTGCTCATGGTGTACCTGTACCACAATACCGGTGTAGTAGCGCTTAGGGCCAAACTGTACCACTACGCGCGCACCTTTTTCAACGCGGCCTTCGAGCACCGGGGGCAGCGAGTAGGTAAAGGCACCCCGCAGGGCTAAGGGTACAATTAGAGTAACGTATTGGGGCATGGGCTAAAGGCGCGTGCCGCAGCGGCTGGTTGGGGTCGCTGCGGCACAGGCTATGGAGTAGAAGGATTATATAATTTGAAATTTGCGCGGCACGCCTGTTTCAAAGTGCAGGGGTTCGCCCGTAATGGGGTGGTAAAAGTTGAGGCGGAAGGCGTGTAGGGCCAATCGGCCGATGGGGTCGTCGCCGTTGCCATACTTGGTATCGCCACACACGGGGTGTCCAAGGTCTTGCATGTGCACGCGTATTTGGTTTTTGCGTCCGGTTTCAAGTTTCAGTTCTACCAGCGAGTGCTTGTCGTTGCTGCGCAACACGCGAAAGTGGGTCACAGCATATTTGCCACCATTGTCGGTGGGCGATGAGTAGGTAAAGTAGGCCTTGTTGTCCTTGAGCCAGCTTTTAACCGTACCGCTCTGCTGTTCCATCCTGCCCGATACCAGGGCCATGTAGCGGCGGTCGGTCACAATGTCCTGCCAGTTGTGCTCGAGTATCTGTTCAGCCTCGATGGTTTTGGCATATACCAGCAAGCCCGAGGTGTCGCGGTCTAAGCGGTGCACCACATGGGCGCAACACTTTTGGTGAGTGCGGTGAAAGTAGTCGTCGAGCACCTTCTTCACACAGAAGGAGTGGTGCGACGAGGCCATGGAAAGAATGCCCGGAGCCTTTTCGATGACAATAAGCTGCGGGTCTTCGTATACAATCTTTACAAACTTGGATTGCAGTTCGCCCTTGGGCTTGCGCTTGGATATTTCAACCAGTTGTCCGGGCTTGAGTTCAAGGTCGAACTGCTTGGTGTTTTTGTGGTCTACCCTAACACCGCCTCCGCCCAGTATGGCCTTGGCCTTGCTGCGGCTGATGCCTTGCAGGGCTTGTTCGATAAAATCAAGTAACTGTATGGGGGCTTTAACTTTAAAAGTGGTGTAGCGTAAGGCCGATGAGTTGCGCATAGTTGTTTAAGTGCTATATATAATAGATGAGTGCTGCAAAATTACAACCTCGGCCGTGATTGCGCAAATTTTAAACCTGTTTTCCCTCATTTTATTTGGTTTTGAAGGCTTGCCCGGGCTGCATCACATGGCTTTAAGGCGTATTGGCTAACGTAGCAGGCGTGTAAAAAGTTTAGCACCTGGATGTCGAACATTTTACACCCCGGGTTGTTTAACCACCTGTAGCTATGGCGGGTTGGCAGCTCCGTGCAAGAAGCCTTAATGCCTGAAAAGGGGCAAAAAAACACTTTTTTCGGCTATCATAAAGTGTGCCAAGCTATCGTTTTGCTCTATAAAAGTGTATTTCTTGCATTTTTGTTGTATAAAATTGGCGGGTTCGTGAAAAATAAATACATTTGCACCCAAAGGTTAGCCGAAGTCACCGGCACTTTCTTGTTTAGCTTAATTATCTAACGCAATATCGACCAAAATGAAAGTAAAAAGTTTTTGCATTGTTATGCTCCTCTTGTGGGGATGCATCGGCTCGGCTTTTGCCCAGCTCCCTTCGGTAAAGTTGAAGGACATTAACGGTAAGGTAATTGACACGGCTACGCTCTCGAACGATGGCAAGCCTTTTATTATCAGCTTCTTTGCAACCTGGTGCAAGCCCTGCAACCGCGAGCTCAAGGCTATTCACGAGGTTTATCCCGATTGGCAGGATGAAACCGGTGTGCGCGTTATTGCCATCTCGATTGATGAGGCTCAGAATGCACAAAAGGTAAAGCCCATGGTCGACGCTGCAGGCTGGGAATACCAAGTGCTGCTCGACCCTAACAGCGACTTCCGTCGTGCTATGGGTGTGAACATGATTCCACACGTATTTGTTATTGACGGCGACGGCAAAGTGGCCGAAAGCCGCAGCGGTTATACCGAAGGTGGCGAGTCGCACCTCATCGAGAAGGTTCGCGAATTGCTCAATAAGTAAACCTACATTTTTATCGGATGCGGAGCGTTTCCCTTTGAAGGGGATGCGCTCCGCAATACCCTAAGCCGTACCACGGTATAAATACTTGCCTGTATGGCTTCAAGCGGTTTGGCTTGGATAGCCGCATCAACCCTTCTTTTGATTTCTATTCTCCTTTTCTCAAAAACCTGTAAACCTCTGTCTCAATGAAAAAGTATGCCGCCCTTGCGGCGCTCGCCCTCACTTCGGCCTTCACGCTGAATGCACAAAACGAGGACGACGGCAAGAAGTTCACGCTACACGGAAGCATTCAGAGCGATGTGCTCACCTTCCCGCAGGAAGACAATAAAATCGGTACCGGTACGTACAAAGACGACTTCATGACCAACACCTATGCCGAACTGCACTTGCTCAACAAGTATTTTCAGGCTGGTGCCCGATTGGAGTACCTTGACCACCCTCTGCCCGGCTTCGAAGCCGACTTCAAAGGCTGGGGCGTTCCGTACTTCTATTTGAAAGGAAACTATAAATGGGCTGAACTTACGCTGGGCGACTTTTACGACCAGTTTGGCTCGGGACTCATCTTCCGCACCTACGAGGAACGTTCGCTGGGTGTTGACAACTCGCTCCGTGGCGGACGTCTGGTGCTCAAACCCTTTAAGGGCGTAAGCCTCAAGGTGCTCGGTGGACAGCAGCGCTACTATTGGCATCACCGCAACCTCGACAACTGCTCGCCCTGGACCTATGGCGGCGACCTCGAACTCAATGTTGACCAGTGGGTAAAGGCAATGGACGAAAAGGGCACGCGCCTGACGCTCGGCTTCTCGGCTGTGAGCAACCATGCCGGAAAGGAAAGCGATATCTACGTTACCCGTCCCGACAACGAGAATAATGTAGGTACTTACAAGTTGAACATGCCCAAAAACGTGGGCGCCTTCGACGTGCGTGCCAACTTGCAAACAGGCAACTATAGCTTCCTGGCCGAATATGCCTGGAAGGGTAACGACCCCTCGGCCTCGAACGGCTATATCTACAATAAGGGTAAAACCCTCCTCCTCTCAGGTTCGTACTCCAAGCGTGGTATGAGCGTATTGCTCCAGGCCAAGCGCAGTGAAGACATGGCTTTCCGCTCGCGCCGTACCATCGACAAGGCTTCGACAGCCGGCTACATCAACCACCTGCCGGCATTTGCCATGCAGCACACTTATGCCCTCGCTGCCCTCTATCCCTATGCTACGCAGATGACACCGGGCGAATGGGCCTTCCAGGCCGAAGTGGGCTACAACTTCAAGCGTAAAACACCCCTGGGTGGCAAGTATGGAACGAACGTGAAGGTGAACTTCTCGCACGTACGCGGCATTGAGCAGGACGTGAAGGAAGGACACACCACTGAGCCGGGTGGAAACGGTGCCGACTCGCGTTTCTTTAAGATGGGTCCGCAGACTTACTATCAGGACGTGAACGTACAGATTGAGAAGAAGTTTACCCGCCAGTTCAAACTCAACTTTATGTACTCGCACCAGCGCTACAACCAGGAGGTGGTTGAGGGTCACGGCGACAAGGCCATCAAGAGTCACATCTTCATTGCCGAGGGTAAGTACCAGTTCTCACCCAAAATAACCTTGCGCGGCGAGGCGCAGTACCTCCACACCAAGCAGGACCAGGGTGACTGGTGGTACGGATTGCTCGAACTCTCGGTGCTCCCCAACTTTATGTTTACCATCAGCGACCAGTTCAATGCCAATGTGCCTACTTACACCCCGACAGGTGCTGTAGACGAAAGCAAGGGCACAAACAAGGTACACTACCTCATGGGATCGGTAACCTTTACACATAAGGCCCACCGCTTGCAGCTGAGCTATGGTAAAACGCGCGCAGGCTATAACTGTTCGGGTGGCGTATGCCGCTATGTACCGGCCTCAAAGGGCTTGCAGGCTTCTTACTCGTTCAACTTCTAAACCTCTCTGACTTCTTATGAAATTATCTCGCTTATACCTCCTGCTCGGTTTGGCGGCTGCCGGATTTACGGCCTGCGAAAATGTCGATGAGGCCGAACGCTTTGACGGCCCTGTAGCGGTGGAGGAAATCTTGGCTAAGTCTACCAAAAACATCCTCGTGGAGGACTTTACCGGACAAAAATGTGTGAACTGTCCGAAGGCTACCGATGTGGTTCACCAAATGCAGCAGCAATATGGCAAAGACCGCGTAGTGGCTGTAGCTATTCACGGCGGTTCGCTGGCACTCGAAGAGGGTAAATCGAAAATCGGACTGGCTAACCCTACGGGTATTGAGTATCACAAGCATTGGAACCTGGAATCATGGCCCAAGGGCTTGATTGACCGCCACGGTGGTGTTACCGACTTTGAGCAATGGCAGGGCTCGGTCGTACAGCGCTTTACGCTCGACTGGCAAACGAAGGTCGAACTCAGCGTAACTCCGGTTTACGATGCTGCAACCCGTCAGCTCAAGCTCACAGCAGCAATCGAGGCTAAAGAGGGGGTTGACGGCAAGTTGCAGGTATGGCTCACCGAGAGCAACATCAAGATGCGCCAATACATGCCCGACGGCTCCAAAAACGATAACTACATCCATAACCACGTGTTCCGCGCTTCGGTAAACGACCCCTACGGCGACCCGCTCACCTTGGCAGCAGGCGAAACCCAAACAAAGGATTATACCTATGAGTTGGCCGAGAAATGGGTGCCCGAGAACATGGCCCTCGTAGTGTTCTACTACAACGAGGCCGATGGCGTGATGCAGGTAATCGAGAAACCCGTCATTGCCAAGGCTGAATAGTACTAACAAACGCAATAAACAAAACGACTAATAACTTATGAAGAAAATTTTATCTCTCGTATGCGTGGCCCTCATGGGCATCGCGAGCGCTACTGCTCAAATCAAAGTAACTTGTGATGGCCAGGAAGTAAAAGATGGCGACGTGCTGACGCACTATGCTGTAGAAGATCCCGAAGAGGGTACGGTAGTGGCTGGTCCTTTAGTGGATCCTACTTATACAGCATCGGCTGCTTGTAATCTGAAGGTGACGTTGACCTATGATGCCGGTATCACTGCACTTTGGTGTGGAGTTACTCAACAATGTGAGCCTTTGTCTGGTACGACCACAACCCGTCAAGTACGTTTGGATCCTAATGCAAAACCTGAGCACGGTAGTATAAATCCTCCGGGAGAAGCCGGTCAGTTTTTACATGTAGATTTTGAGATGGGAGAGTACAAAGAGTGGCTAGTTAACGTAGATGTTTATGTTGATGGTAATAAGTATATGACGTTCTACCAGAACTTCGTTTATTCTAAAGATGCCGGCATTGGCTCAACTACGGCCGACGCTGGCGTGAAGATGGTAGGTAATAACCTGGTTTACAGCTTTGCATCCGACGCTCCGCGTAGCCTCAAGGTGTATAGCGTAGACGGCAAGCTCGTAAAGAGTGTAGCTCTCAGCAAGTTGAATGGCAGCGTAAGCCTCGGCGGCCTTCAGAACGGCGTTTACGTTTACAGCCTCCTCGAAAACGGCAAACAGGCTAAGAGCGGCAAGGTTGTTCTCAAGTAAACGGCTTTGCGCTTAGTACATAACGCTTTTCAAGGCCCCTTATCCCTATGTTTATTTGTGGGACAAGGGGCCTTGCTGTAACAAGTTGCAAGCAACGAAAGTTTTTTTCTAATTCGTATAGCAAAAAGTGCTTGTATAAGTTGTAGTTGTAGAAAATTGTATTTATCTTTGCCCGCAACATAATAAGCATTCCCGTTATACTATTCCTTAAAGTTCAAATTAAAATCGAATGCAATGAAAAAGTATTTACTCTCTCTTGCGGCTGCCGCTTTGCTGGGCAGTCCGGCATTTGCGCAGGTAGGCACTGCCAACCTGAAACTCCAGCAAAAACCCATGACGGAAAAGATGTTGAAAGCTTTCTCCGGCGTGAATGGTCTGCAAACAGGTTCTGTAGTTCTGCAGTCTGCCAATCGTCAGTCTCGTGAGATTAACGAGCATCGTCCGTCTGGACTTCTCAGCTACATGATTGATGGTACCGAAATGCAGAAAACTGCAAGAGGTGGCTTTGGAATGAACTTCGCCGAGTTTAAAAAGAATACGGGTGGTGCCGATGGCTATGGTATCTCTCAGGCATATATGCACGACTTGCTCCAGCGCTATAAAGGTAATACCATTAAGCAGATTGATTTTGCAGTATGGTATGGCCAGTATACTGATCCCATGGTATTCATTGCCGATATGACCACCGGTCAAATGCTTTGGACTGCTCCGGTTGAGAATTTCAAGGCTTCAACCAAGGATGGTTGGGAAATGAATAGTGTACCTTGCGACTATCAGATTACAGGTAACGAAGGTATGCTCATGATTGGTTGGGCTTCGCGTAAGGTTGTAGCAGATCCTGCCGACCCCGATGGTGCAAAGGCAGGTCCTACGGTCTGCATGATTCCCGACAATACCGGACTCGCACAGGGTGCTTGGCTTTGGGGTACAACAGCCGATGGCCAGATGCAGATGCTTATGAATGCCAGTGTATTTGGTGACGAAAATGGCGACAAAATGGCTTACAGTTCGCTCATGAATGTCATTACCGAAGGTCCTAACGGTGTAAAGAATCTGGATGCCAGCGCAATGAGCGTATCTAGCGTGCGTGCAAACATTGGAGCCGGTGTCAAGACAATGGCTATGATTTCGAATTTAGGCTTGGAACCCATCAAGAGCCTTGACTATGAGTTTACCATTAATGGTGAAAAGAAAACCGGTAGCTACAAGTTCAATAGCGGACTTTACTACTGCGGTTCTACAAACATCCAGCTCGATGTGCCCGTAGCCAAAGAAGCAGGTCGTACCATTGCCGACTTCAAGATAACTAAGTTGAACGCTAAAGACGACGAGTATACCGAGGATAACGACAACGTAGCAAGTTTCCCCTACTTGGCCTTTACGAACAGCTACACTCGCGTTCCTGTTGTTGAAGAGTTTACGGCAACTGGTTGCCCCTGGTGTCCTAAAGGTATTGCCGGACTTGAGAAGTTGGGCAAGGAAGTAGGAAATGCTGTACGCATTGCTGCACACGCGAAAGACTTAAATGGTGTGCCCGATCCCTTGTATGCCGCTAATTACGACGCTGTTATACAAAACTATGGTGGCGGCAATTTCCCCTTTGCTGTAGTTAACCGTGAATATGGTGGCGATCCCTACGATGATGTGGTTGGTATGAGCAAATCTGCTGCAGCTAGTCCCTGCGAAGCCAATCTGACCGTAAAGGGTAGCAAGCCCAATAACTTGACTGGAAAAATTAAGGCGTCTAGCGAAGTTGAGTTCCTCTTCGATGCACCTGCAGGTGCTTACTCGGTTGTATATGTAATTACCGAGGATGGTGTAACTGGCGTTAAGCAGACTAATAATTTTGCTGTTATCTATCAGGATATTAAACAGAAAAATCCCAATTTGAATGATGAGGGCATTTTCCGTCAGATGGAAAGACGTTTCCGACTAAAAATGTTGGACAACCCCGATCTTCAAGAAATTGCTAAGGCCGGTCATCCCTACGAACCTACCTTTAACCACACGGCTGTTATCGTAACCGATGGTTTTGGTGGTATGCAACCCAGCCAGTTGCCCGCTATCAAGGCTGGTCAGAAGATTTCTCACTCTGTAGAAATCGAATTGCCCAAGCGTACTCCCGCTATCAAGAACAGCAACCTCTCGATTGCTGCACTTTTGATTGACAATGCAAGCGGAGTTGTAGTAACTGGTGCACAGGCTGAACTTGGCAAGACTTCAGAGCCCTCGGCTATTGAGTCGGTAGAAGGCAATGAATTTGCTGAGATTGAAGCTGCCGATGGTGCATTCACTGTTAAGGCTGACAATGCCAAGGCTGCCGTTTACAGCGTTGATGGTAAACTCATCAGCAGCTGCACCGTAAATGGCCAGGCTTCGCTCCCCACTTTCGGTAAGGGCGTATTCGTAATCCGTGTAGAGGCTAATGGTCATGTAATGACTAAGAAGGCTATTTTCTAAGCTTTAATAAATCCTTTTCATAAGCAAAGAGAAGTCGGCGTTTGTCCGGCTTCTCTTTTTTTTGTGGCATTCCAAAGAAGTGCAGTGTACAAGTGATAGTCTATCGGGGCTTTAGGAAATTCTATCGCTGCTTTAGGAATATTTATCGGGGCTTTAGGAATATCTATCGCTGCTTTAGGAAATTCATGGCTTACCTAAAGCCATTTATTGCCTTTCCGCGTAATTACGTATAGAACTTATCGGTAGCATGTAAAGTGCATGTGTAATTACAGGTAGAGTTAATGGTATGCATGTAAGTTGCTTGCGTAATTACGATGGACGTTAGAGTAATTACGGTGGAAGTCAGAGTAATTACGTTGGACGTTAGAATAATTACGTTGGAAGTCAGAGTAATTACGGCTTCTGATAAGTGTAAGCAGATTTAGTATAAACTCTCATTTTAATCCGCTTGTTCATGCTGTTTTTGCCAAAATTCAAATCAGTAAAATGAATAAGTTGGTGAACGGAAAGGCTTTGTAACATTTATAGCATAAAGCCAAAGTTGTGAGTATAGCTGGCAGAAACGAGCGAAAGCGAAGAGCTTAGTTCAATAAATAGGGTAAGGAAGCCGGAAAGCCGTAAAAAATACCTAACTTTGTACGGAGAAAGATTTAATTTTGCCCATATCTCCCCATTAAAGGAGAGGTGGGATAAAAACTCCCCCTTTAACAACTATGGAACAGTCTAACGAACTGCGCAATATGGAGCAGGCGGATACCGCTCCTATGATTTCCCTACGCAACATACACAAGTCCTTTGGCAGTCTTGAAGTGCTCAAAGGTATTGATCTTGATATCCGTCCGCGCGAGGTGGTGAGTATTGTAGGTCCCAGTGGTGCAGGCAAGTCTACCCTGCTTCAGGTGATGGGTACTTTCTATAAGCCCGAAGCCGGTAGTGTAGAGATTGCCGGACAAGATGTTTTGCGTCTTTCAAGTTCGAAGTTGTCTGCTTTCCGTTGCCACCATTTAGGCTTTATCTTTCAGTTTCATCAACTTTTGCCCGAGTTTTCGGCGCTCGAGAATGTGCTGATACCTGCTATGATAGCTCGTGCCAATAGTGGCGAATCCAAGCGTCGTGCTAACGAACTGCTTGAGTTTTTGGGCTTATCGGGCCGTGCTGACCACAAACCTTCGCAGCTGTCGGGCGGTGAAAAGCAGCGCGTGGCAGTGGCCCGTGCATTGATGAACAAACCCGATGTAATTTTGGCAGACGAGCCTTCGGGTAGTCTTGATACCCGCAATAAAGAGGAACTCCATAGCCTGTTTTTTAAACTCCGCGACGAGTTGGGACAAACCTTTGTGATTGTGACCCATGACGAAGAACTGGCCCGCCAAACCGACCGCACCATTCACCTGACAGATGGCTTGATAAGGAATGAGTAAGTAGGTTTGTAAATCTACGCTTAACTGCTTATAGGTTTTAAAACACTTACCGACTAATCGTCACGGCTCATTAAATTTTATTCCGCACATGATACAAATCGGAAACTACAATACCTTGCGCATTGTGCGCTTTACAGATCACGGCGCCTACCTTGACGGAGGCCCGATTGGCGAGATTCTTATGCCCAAAAAGTACGTAACTCGCGACATGCGTCCGGGCGACGAAGTGAATGTTTTTGTGTATTTAGACCAAAGCGAACGTTTGGTCGGAACCTTCGAAACGCCTTTGGCGCGGGTGGGCGATTTTGCCTTTCTGCGCGTGGCATGGGTCAACGAGTTTGGGGCCTTTTTACATTGGGGCTTGATGAAAGACCTTTTTGTGCCATTTCGCGAACAGAAGATGCCCATGCGCGAGGGTCGTTCTTACCTGGTACACATACACATAGACGAGGAAACGCAGCGCATTGTGGCTTCGGCAAAAGTAGATAAATATTTGCAGCCTGCCACCCCCGGCCAATACCATCGCGGGCAGGAGGTGGAGGTGATTATACAACATAAAACTCCGCTCGGATTTAAGGTCGTGGCCGATAACCGCTGTCCCGGTATGATTTACGATAACCAGGTATTTGAGGCAGAGCCTCATGCAGGCGATGTATTGACGGCTACCGTAGTCAATGTACGCCCCGATGGCAAACTCGACCTCTCTATACAGCGCATAGGCAAGGGACGTTTCCGTGATTTTGCCGAACAACTGCTTGAGGAGTTGCAAAAAGCAGGAGGCGAACTCCCCTTTACCGATAACAGTAGCCCCGAAGAGATTAAAGAGCGCTTTGGCGTAAGTAAGAAAACCTTTAAGAGGGCTGTCGGAACGCTTTATAAAGAATGCAAAATTATACTGAAGGAGCATGCAATATTGTTAAATATTGCAGGGGGGGTAAAAACAAATATAATGGAAGTCAATTATTAGCCTAAATGTTTGGTGCTAAAGGCCGAAATGTGTATCTTTGTAACGGAATAAAGAGAGTATGGGTGTTAGTCATACTTATACACTCTATTGTAACAGATAGTTTTTTCATCTCTATATAAGTTCTGTGAGGCAACTGTGCGTTGTGAAACGCGTAGTTGCCATTTTTGTTTTCGTTACTGTTAACCTATAAAAGTTTCTTTAGTTTTTTCCAAACCAAACCCTGGGGTTAATCTTTGTATCTCCCTTTATGCTACAGATTGTTTTGTTTCCGTCAATTTATGCTTGCAGCCGCCTGCGTTTTGCCAGGTTGCAGCATATAGTGTGCGGAGCGTGGTACAGTTGGTCTGTGGTGGTTGGAGGTAGCAGTCAGCTTTAAACTTACGAATGTAGGGTGTAGAGTTTTCAACACGTATTGTAAAATCTCTTACCCGGCAGTTTAATTTTAGCGAGTCAGGCTCAAAAGTCAGCCAATAAATTCGTAACTTTGGAAATCAACTCAGATTCAACATGATGTACCGTATATTATTTTCGCTATTCGCTGTTTTTGTCAGTTCTTTTCCTGCTTCGTTTGCACTACCAAAGTTACCTGCAGTTGCAGCCTCGCATACCTTTTGCGCGAAGGCAGTAACCGCGTCGGCCCATGTAGCCGTCAGCAACCGCAAGTTGCGGGAGCGTATGAAGGAACTGCTCGACGACGAACTTTTTGTGCGTTCGCAAGTGGGTATTTATGTTTATGACCTTACGGCCGACGAGTTGCTGTTTGAATACCAATCGAAGCAGACGATGCGTCCGGCTTCGACAGTCAAGACGCTTACAGCTGTAACAGCCCTTTATACGTTGGGAGGCGACTATCGGTATCGTACAGCGCTGTATTACGACAAATCTACGGGCCGGGTGAGCATCCGTGCCGGCTATGACCCGCTGTTTGGTGCCGACGATATGCAAGCCTTTGTGCAGGCCCTCCTGCAGCAGGGAGTCAGGCGAATATCCGAGCCGATAAGGGTAGATTTAACGCTTAAAGACACCGACCGTATGGGGTGGGGCTGGTGTTGGGATGACGATACTGTACCCCTGACTCCGCTGCTTTACCAAAATCGTGATCGTTTTACCGAAAAACTGCGTCAAGCCCTTGCAGAAGTTGGCATAGTATGGAATGGCGATGTTGTTTTGGAGCGTTTGGCCAAAAATCTTAGTCCCATTTGCGAGCGTACGCATACCATCGACCAGATATTGTTGCCGATGATGAAAAAGAGTAACAACTCCTTTGCCGAGTCGCTCTTTTATCAGTTGGCTGCCAGCAGTGGTTGTGCAGGCGCCGGACGCAAGCAGGCAGTAGCCAAGGTTCATGCGTTGATCGAAAAGTTGGGCCTACAACCAGCCCATTACCAAGTGGCCGATGGGTCGGGCCTGTCGCTCTATAATTACCTGAGTCCCGAACTTTTGGGCCGGGTGCTTTGTTTTGCCTACAGCAATTCGGCCATCTATAATCATTTGTTGCCATCGTTGCCTGTAGCTGGCGAAGATGGAACATTGCGTAAGCGCATGAAGGGAACTCCTGCTGCGGGCAATGTGCGAGCCAAAACGGGTACGGTTGAAGGGGTGAGCACGCTGGCAGGCTACTGCACTACATCGCGCGGCCATGTGCTTTGTTTCAGCATCATGAATCAAGGCATACGCCGCAATGCCGATGCCCAGGCCTTTCAGGATCGTGTGTGCGAGGCGCTGTGCCGGTAAAATATTTGTTGTGCTTGTGTTGGAGCAAAAGTTGCTTCCAGGCCATCAGCCTGTCCGAAAATGAAGTTGATATGTACTTTTAAAGACGCTCTTCAAGCGTCTTTAAAAATATGAATAATCAGGAACGTTAGTTTATGAGCTTCATTCTTTTAACAGAGGGGTCTGCATATGTTCGAGCAGAGTTTGATAAAGGTTGTCGGTAGGGTTCATGTTTAGTTTTTTACGGATGTGAGCCCGCTGACTATTGATGTTTGACTCAGATTTGTTTAGAATGCTGCAAATTTCGCCCAGTTTTTTGCCTTGCAGGATGAGTCTGCAAATTTCAATTTCGGAGGGTGTCAGTTCGGGCAGTGCTTTTTTGATGTCGCTGAGCTGTGTAGCCCGTTCCGTCAAGTAGTTCTGTACGTTGCTGATGATGTTTTGTTGTTTCTTTTCGTCCATCATTTTCAGGAGCGAAGCGGTACGTGCGTTAGTATGCTCCTTGCGGGCCAGTTGGATGTAAGCCCTGATTTGCTCTTTATCGAGTCTGAGTACGTGCAGCAGTTCCATTTCGTCCTTTTTAAGCAAATAGTTCTCTTCCGATATTTTATAAAAACTATCTACGATTTTTTGGCCCATCAGTGTAAAGAGTACAAAGCTCAAGGTAAATACCAACCCAAAATTAACCATCGATTCATCGTGTGAAAGGAGTGTACACAGCCAGTAAGTGCCCAGTGCAATGGCGCATAAGAACCAGGCGCTGCGTTTGAGGTAAGCTACGATTGAAAAGAGTACGTTGGTTGCTAAAAGTGCCATGTTGGCAACAATAAGCATGCGGTTGTACTCGGTAGGTTCGAGAGCAGCATGTATCATTTCGATAGTAGTAACAACCTGTGCCGTAAAACTAACTGAAATTAGTGCTGTGGTGAGTTGAATTTTCTGCAAGATGTAGGCAAGAAAAAAGATGATGACGAGTGCGAAGTAGGAGGAATTAAGAATGAAATTAAAGGTTTCCTGTGGGCCTGTAAGGCTCAGTAAATTAGCAATTAGTCCTAAGAAAATGGCTACATTGTAGTAAATAAATAGAATGAGCCGTTGACGGTCGATAAGGGTGTCTTCGCGTTCAATGACATGGGACGGTAGCAGCTTAATCCAATGGATTTTATTAAGAATCATGGTATGAATTTTTACGTTAACTGATTTAAAGGTACAAAGATACGTAAAATATGATTTATCAGTGCTTTTCAAGGTATGTGTTATTTGTGATTATTAGCCATGTTACGTACTTTTGCAAAGTAAATGCAGGTTTACAACCATTATTACTTAAGCGTAAGAATTTAAATAGAAATAAATAATGTACCAGAGTCTATAGCATCAGTTAGGACTCAAGGTGTAAGTTGAACCTGCAGTTTAATAATTTCTTTTTCATCTTTTTCGTTTTTCGCCACATTGCTCGGGATGATCGATGTGGCGTTTTGTACATGTCGATTTTATTTGATGCCTACCAGTAAGCCCCCTCGTTTGCAGGCTGTTTTGCGTTCAGAAAACGTGTTGCTTTTGTTTGTGCTTGAATGGCAGCCAGCGCAGAATAGAGTGTAGTGTCTTAGCACTATGCCATGCCTTTACTTGACTCCCTTAAAGGTGCTTGCCGTATAGGATTAACGATGCAAAAGGCGTAAGTAGCTTTAGTTTGCAGCAAGTGGCAAGCAAACAAAAATGACACCTAAAAGTAAAAATGCAGCTGTAGGAGGTGTAAAAAAACTTGACTTAATAGTATCTTTGCGACAGCAAAAGCAATTTGCTGTATGAGCATAGCTCTCGGGTCAGGTAGTGTACGTGTTCCGAGAAACTTAAGATAACACCCTATGCAGGTAGGTAGCACTCTGCAACAGTGTGAACTGTTATAGACTTTTGCGGTATGAAATATGCAATTCCCTTTAAAAATTCGTGCATTCATATGATGAAGCATCTCTTATCAAGCCTTATATTCTTATTTGTATTCTGTCTGTTTGCCGGATGTAACCGCCAGGAAGCCACCTATCGCATAGGTGTGTCACAATGCAGCAACGATACCTGGCGACAGCAGATGAATAAGGAAATGATGCGCGAAGCCTCTTTCTATAACAAGAAGGTGTCGCTCGATATCCGTTCAGCCAACGAAGATAGCGAGCGCCAAATTAGGCAAATAGACAGTTTAATAGATGAAGGGGTGGACCTTTTGATTGTTTCGCCCAATGAAGCCAAGCAACTCACCCCCGTAGTCGAAAAAGCCTATGGGATGGGAATTCCTGTAGTAGTAGTAGACCGTAAAATATTATCCGACAAGTATACAGCTTTTATCGGAGCCGACAATCGAGCTCTGGGTTATGATGTTGGATGTTTTGTAAATGCACATCTCAATGAGGCAGGAACAGTTGCCGAGTTTACCGGACAAATGGGCGCAACTGCTGCTCAAGAGCGTCATGAGGGCTTTATGCAAGCCATCAACCAGGCCTCGGATGTAAAACTGATAGCTCAAATTGAAGCCGGTTGGGAAGGTAATGAAGTAGACCGGCAGATTGATTCGCTTTTTAAGCATGGTGTTGTGCCCGATATGATTTTTGCGCACAACGATCGTATGGGAGTGAAAATTCACCGGGCGGCTGTACGTTTAGGCCATCAGGTTCCGGTGGTAGGCATCGACGGCCTTGCAACTCCCGACGGTGGTTTGAGCAATGTGGAGCGGGGTGAACTTGCAGCTTCGTTCGTTTATCCTACCGGAGGCGAAAAGGTGGTGCAGACAGCTCTGCGTATATTACGCAAAGACCCCTTTGAGCGCGATGCCAAACTCAAGTCGGCTGTTATAAACCCAGTGACAATGCGTGTGTATCGCATGCAGAGCGACCAAATGCACGAGAGCGAAAAGCGTATAGACAAATTGGGGGGGCAACTCGACCGGTCACTCTCGCGTTATGCCATGCAGAACATGCTGCTCATAGCCTGCATAACAATTATTGTGCTTATCGGCATTGTGTTGTCGGTGGGCTTGAGAGTTTACTTCATGACTGTGAGCCGAAATGAGGAACTTGCCAGTCAAAAGCGTAAGCTCGAGGAGCAGCGCGACCAGTTAGTTAAACTCTCCAAGGAATTACAGGAAACGACACAGTCAAAGTTGACATTTTTTACGGAGGTATCGCACGATTTGCGTACCCCCCTTACGTTGATACAAGCTCCTGTGGAGCAGTTGCAGGGTATGACGAATTTGAATGCCGAGCAGCGAGGCTTGTTGGGCATCATCCGTTCAAATACAGATATCTTGCTGAGGCTTGTGGGCCAAACGCTCGACTTCAGAAAGTTCGAAGCAGGAAAACTGAAACTGCATTTGCAGCGCGTTGACCTTGGTAAGTCGCTGCAGTATTGGTGTGAACCGTTTAAGGCTCTTGCCAGTAAAAAAATGATACGCTACCACATTGAGTGCCCACAACCTAAACAAGGGGAACAAGCCGTGGAAGGTTTGCTCGATCCGCCGAAGATGGAGAGTGTGGTATATAATATTTTGTCGAATGCCTTTAAGTTTACGCCCGAAGGCGGTAAGGTTAACGTGCGGATGGCGCTTATTGAAGATGTAGAGCAGGGACGCCGCATGCGTATTGAGATTGAAGATACAGGGCAGGGCATCGATCAAGAAAAAATCAGTCACATCTTCGACCGCTTTTACCAGGTAGATGCCAGTTATGAGGGCTCGGGCATTGGGTTGGCAACGGTTAAGGCTTATGTTGAGCTTCATGGGGGAACCGTGCGTGCTCAAAGCATACCTGGAAAAGGGTCGCGATTTACTGTAACCATACCTTGTACCAACGATGAGGCTGTACTTGCGGCTGCAGGCAACTTTGAACATAAGCACCCCGTGGGCCCTGCGCCCCATGAGCCTTCCACAATGGCCCACTTGCAGGAAGGTATGTTGCAGCAGCCAGTTGTTGAATGCTTGAGCGGGCAGCAGCAGGTTACGGGTTGCCGTATGCCCTTGCCGGCAGAAGTTCAGAGTGTTCAATCGAACGAGGGCGTGCCTACCATCTTGATTATTGACGATAACGAAGATATACGTTCGTATGTGCGCATCCTTCTGGGCAATGAATATGCGGTTGAGGAGGCTGTAAATGGGCAGGAAGGTTTGGCCAGAGCTCGCCAGTTGATGCCCGATGCTGTGGTCTGCGATGTGATGATGCCGGTGATGGATGGATGGGAATGTTGCCGCAGACTCAAGGACGAGTGGCAAACCTCTCACATTCCTGTTATGATGCTTACGGCCTGCACACTCGATGAGCAGCGTATAGCTGGTTTTGATTGTGGAGCTGATGCTTATATTTCAAAACCATTTAGTCCGGAAATGTTCAGGGCCCGCCTGCGCAATCTGATTGCAAACCGAAGGCGTTTGCAGGCCTTCTTTGCCGACAAAGCTACCATAGCCATGGCCGATGTGAGCGAACTCGATAAAGGTTTTGCCGAGAGATTCCGCGCATTGATAGAGCAAAATTTGGGAAATTCAGATCTGACGGTCGAGGATCTCGCTACTGAAATGGGGTTAGGCAGAAGTCAGCTCTACCGCAAGGTAAAGTCGCTTACCGGATATTCGCCCGTCGAACTCTTGAGGGTGGCACGTTTAAAGAAGGCGGCCGAAATACTGACGCGAACCGAAAAAACAGTATCTGAAGTGGCCTATGAAGTTGGTTTTTCAACTCCCAGCTATTTAACCAAGTGCTTCCGCGAGTATTTTGGTATGAGTCCGAGCGACTATGCCAAGCGCGAATAGTTATGAGCCTGCAGCCTGCTTTGCAACAACGGCTGCAGTAACCTTTTGCAAGCAGAGTTTTTAGCTCAAAACAAGCAAACGGCTCCAATGATACCTATCATTGGAGCCGTTTTGCAGGAAGTAATAAAGCCTTCGTCCGAAGTTAAGATACTTCCCAGCCGGAATCGGAACACTACTCGGAAATGTTCCTTATTCCATTCTTTCCTTAACAACCTTTTTACCGAGTATATAATATAACCTATCTATGTATTTTTTGTTTAAGTGTTTGGCATATTCAATCGCTTTAATTGCCTGCGTTGCAAATGCCGGTTCGTCGTATTGCATGCGGTTGTATTCATAGGCATGCCGACTTTGGTTTTGTCTGTATCCTAAGGGGTTGTGCAGTCCCTGATAATTGGTGCGCCTGATATACGTATAGTGTTTTTAGGCTTTAAAGTAATATGTGTTGGTTAATGGGGTACTTTATTAAATCTTATGCATCGTGCTTATTGGGTAGCCTGACGCAAAGATTCGAACCTCCGTTCTTGTCGTTTGACAATGCAAAAGTACAATGCAACATCCAAATTGCCCGAAACACATGTTGCATGGAACTAAAAAAATCGTTCATGGCTACAAATGTGCAAGTGTTTGCAACATTTTTACAAGTCAACAACTGCTTTTTAGACCTGAATGGGCTAATTATCAGCAGATAAAGGATTTATATCGCATGCAACAAAAAAACATCGGGTGCCGATAACAAGAAATATCGGTACCCGATGGTATATTGGTAAAATGACCCAAATATGCTTTGAGCAAGCACTAATGTGGGCTCACTCTTCGGTTTCGCAGCCCTGAAAGTGCATGTCGCTCTGAGCTTTGTCTGGTGGAAAGGCAAAGTAGGTGCAACGTGCCGTAGAGCAGAGTTTGCCATCGCTGTCGGTCAGGGTGGCGTCGATGGTAATGAGGTTGCGGCGTTGCTCCACGATGTGTGCGCGGAGGGTGATTTGTCCCCCGTTGGTACGCACCGGGTGTAGAAAGCGCGTTTCCATTCTTGAGGTCACGCCCGCCGTTTGCAGTTTGCGCATCACTACCCAACCGCATATTTCGTCGAGCAGAACACTCTGTATGCCCCCATGCAGCGTGTTGAGCCAACCTTGGTATTCGGGTTTAGGTTGCCAAAATGAAACAATGTCGTTGCCGTCTTCGTAGAATTCCATCTTCACGCCGAGCGGGTTTTGGGGGGCACAGCCAAAGCAGTTATAGCCTTCGAGATGGACAAAAGGGTTAATAATCTTTTTCATAGCATTGAAGTTTGATGGAGTTGTACAAATGCTGTGCTGCAGGTAGCAGGCTATATCTGCGGCCTGCGAAGTTCTCTTTTTTTAGAAAGGCCAAAACACGGGTACCAGCAGTACCGTAATAACAAGGGCCATGAGGTTGAGCGGTAAGCCCACGCGTACAAAGTCGCCAAAGCGATAATTGCCGATACCTTGTACAATCAAGTTGGTTTGGTAGCCAATAGGAGTGCTGAAACTGGCAGATGCAGCCATGCAGATGGTTACAAAAAATGGCATGGGGCTAACCCCCATGTGTTCGGCTATTGAGAGCGAGATGGGAAAGGCAAGGGCTGCAGCCGCATTGTTGGTCATCAATTCGGTAAAGAGATTGGTAATGATAAAGATAACCCCCAGTAGCACGAGTGGACTGTATTCGTGGCTTAGTCCTACAACAAACGAGGCTACGGCATCGGCCATACCCGAGTTTTGCATGGCCCGGCTGATAGCAAAGGCCGAGGCAATGGTGATAAGAATGTCCCACGAAATGAACTTGGTGTATTTGCGTGCCGGAAAAAGGTTGAGCCAGGCCATCAGGATGGTTACAACGCTTACAAAAAAGAACATGTCGAGCTTCATAGCCGGAAAGGCTTCGCGTACAGCCGGAAGTTCGCCAATCGTAGCACCTGCAATCATGAGTACAAGCAGCCCTACCGATAGCCAGCGCTTCCAGCGGGGCATGGTCGACTCGGGGTCTTTGCCGTTCGACACCATCAGGAAGAACGAAGAGTCACCCCAGTTTTCCATAAAACTGTTGTCGGCCAGAAGTACCAGGGTATCGCCTTCGCGAAAGCGCTCACGGCGCATGTCATGCATAATGATGGTGTTGCCACCCCGCTTGATTTCGAGAATGGTTGCGCCATACTTTTGCTTAAAGTCGAAGTCAAAGATTTTGCGGTTAATGGCCGGAAAACGGGCACCCAGTACTACTTCGATGCGGTTGAGTCCTTTGCCCAGTTCGCCGCCCGGGGCAAGTTCGTCGCGTTGTGCACGGCTGTTGGGTAGTAAGTGCTTCGAAAAAACAAAAAGGTAGAGCAGGCCTGTAAAACAAATAACAAGTCCCACCTTGCCGAGTTCGAACATTGAGAAGCCCTTGAACCCGGCATCAATCACCATGCCGTGAACCACCAGGTTGGTACTGGTGCCTATGAGGGTGCATATTCCGCCTAAAATTGTGGCATACGAGAGTGGAATCAAGAGCTTGGTGGCCGAAATTCCGTGTTTTTCGGCCCATCGGCGCACCATGGGGGCAAAGATTACTACTACCGGAGTGTTATTGAGAAAGGCCGAAATAAACGAAACGATGGGCAGCATGCGCACCTGCGTGCTGCAAATGCCAGCCTCCTGGTTGTGTGGAAGGAGTTTGCGCAGCAGCCGTTCGAGCAAGCCCGAACGTCGCACCCCCTCGCTCACCAAAAAGAGCATAGCCACTGTTATCATGCCTTTGTTTGCAAATCCTTCAAGCATCTCCTGCGGGGTAAGGATGCCGGCACACAGAAAGACCACTGCACCCGATAACAGCACTAAGCCGGGACGCATGCGGTCTTTAATCAGAGCCAGCAGGATAAAAGCCAGGACAATGACAACGAAAACGGATTGGAAACTCATGAATAGCAGATAATATAATAAAGTTGGAGGACTGCCTGCTGCCGGTTAGCGGGCTACTACAAAGTAGGGGTTATGAAGGTCTTCCTTGTTGTATTGCAGGGGCTCTCCGGTTTCGGCATGTGTAACGGTGCAACCTGCAGCCCGGGCTATGGCATGTCCGGCTGCTGTGTCCCACTCCATGGTGGGAGCCATGCGGGGATAAACATCGGCCTTGCCTTCGGCCACGAGGCATAGTTTGAGCGAACTGCCTGCGCTGACAGTTTCAACCTGTCCATGTGTGCGACACAGGTTGTCTATAAAACTTTGCGTTTCGGGCGATAGGTGTGAGCGCGAGGCTACTACGCGGAAGGGCCGTGTGTCCTCATGAGCCAGCGGCAGGGGTTGGGCCTGGCCTACTGTAAAGTCAGTAGGGCAGACCGGGGCTGTAAAGGCTCCTTGACCCTCGCTACCCCAGTAAAGGGTGTGTTTGGCGGGAATGTAGATAACTCCCATTACCGGAACACCGCAGTGGACTAAGGCTATATTGACTGTAAACTCATCGTTGCGCTTTAAAAACTCTTTGGTTCCGTCGAGCGGATCAACAATCCATAGGGTTTGCCAGTTCTTGCGTTCGTTGTAGGGGGTGTGAATGCCCTCTTCGCTGAGCAAGGGGTAGGGCGTGTGGGCCAGTGCACGGGCTATCACTTGGTGCGAACGGCGGTCGGCCAGCGTAAGGGGCGAATTGTCGGCCTTGCGCTCCACCTGCCAGTCGGTATCGAGGTGCGTATAAATGTCCATGATGGCGCGGCCGGCATCGATGGCGGCTGCGATGGTTGGGGGGAGCAGTTGCTCAATGGGGAGTTGATGGAGTTCCATAGAAAAGGAGAATAGCTAAGCAGATAAAGGGGTAAAGGCTGGTGTTGACTGGCTATTTTGAGTTGGAACATGTGTTTACCAGTGTGGTGCACCTGCTATGTGCCCTTAGTTACTGCAAAAATATAACTTATCGGCCGATTGGGGGAGAAAACGATAGCTAAAAAAATAGTTTTTTCAAAAGTTTGAGCATTTGTGCTGTTTGTAGTCCCTTATGGATGAGGGGGTAAACTTTTGCACCGCGTGTATGTATTTTTGCATCAAGTGTATAAACTTTTACACCGGGTGTGTGATTTCTTGGTTTATAGTTAAAAAACATCCCGGCCGGAGGTTTGTGTCCGGTCGGGATGGTTCTTAAAGTGGTAAAGCGTTTTTTAGAAGGTAAGTTTAACCGACTTGGCGCCCACCTTTACGATGTAAACACCGTTTCCGGGGAGTACACAGGTAACATGTGCATTTCCGCTGCGGTCGGCCGTAACGAGTTTGCCGTCGAGGCTGTAAACTTCAACCATTTCGGCTGCCGGGTTCTTAACGTGTACGGTGTTGCCTTCGAGGGTGACAAACATTTTTTCCTGCAGGGCAGTTTGAATGTCGGCATGAGTGGCTGTGCCTACGTGTGCGTACTTGCTCCACTGGCCTTCGGTAATCTTGACGTTTTCGTCGCTGATCTTTTGGCTCTTTACGCCGCAAACTTTGTGCCAGATTTCAGAGTCTTTGGTACAAGCCGGAAGTGAAACTTCCAGACTGGTGCCATCGGCGTGGTAGCGCTTAAAGAGGAAGGGCGTGTTGTAGCTGTCGCCGGCCTTGGCTTCCTGTTCGAGGCGGATGTTGTCGATAAAGAGCATACAGGGAACGCGGGTAGCAAATACACCAACAAGGCTGCGGTCGGTACCCTTGGTAAAGTTGAATTCGTAATCTTCCCACTGGTCGGTTACATCCTTGGTTTGCATTTCAACCTGTACATAGTCGCCGACAGTTTCGTCGTAGTTGAACAGGGCAACTGCAGCGCGCGAGTAGTAGATGCCAAACATGGGGTTTCCTTGCTCGTCGGTCCAGTCGGACATGTCTTCGCCTTCGCTGGCCAAACTGAGTGTAAGTTTAAATTTACCACCATTCTTTCCGAGTTCAAGTTCGGGTGACTGCAGGCTACCCATGAGTTCGTTGGGGTTGGAGATGTGCAACCAGCCGTCGATACCGATGTATCCCTTACACGGGGTGTATTGCATGGCGTTCCAACCTGCTTGCTTCATTTCTTGTATAACCCATGTTTCGTAGCGGCCGGGATATTCTTCGTCAAAGGTTTCGGGGTTGGCAACGGGGTCGAATAGAGCTTCGGCACCATTGAAAGTCAAGTTGTTGAGGTCTTCGTCAACCACCTTTACAGGGCCATTTTCTTTGATAACATTCTTGTAACCGGCGTAGTAGTTATAAACGTCGGCCGAGGGTACGGCATTCCATGATGCAGTGTATGCACCCTGCTCGTTGATAGCAGTAGCCGAGATGGTAGGAGCTTCGATGTCGAAAACCATGATGTCGGTTGCGGGGCGTGATTCGTGGCCAGCAGCATCGACAGCGGTAACGGTGTAGTAGTAAGTCTTGCCCGATTCTGTATTAGTTACCTCGTACGAAGTGCCTGTTACGCTTTGGTTTTCCAACAGATAAACCTTCGACTGCGTTTCGTTGATAGAGTAAACGCTGAGGTTATAGCTTACAGCTTTATCTACGGCTTTCCAGTTTGCGGTAAAGCTTGTTCCCTTGTAACCACTGTGGGGCAGCGCTACGGGGCGTGCAATGTTGGGCACCTTTTGGAAGATGCGTACGTTGTCGATAAAGAGGCCGGCGGGCTTACCGTCGTTAAAGTCGGTAGAACTTGCCAGATTGAAAATGGTAGTCGGGCCTGTACCTTCGAGTGCTACGGTGTAGGTTGTCCAGGTGTCGGTGGCGCCTTTTCCAATCAGGCCGCCGCCTGTGTTGCCCCAAGTGGCGTTCATGTTGTTGGTCTCGGCAAATTCCAGATAGATATCGGCAACATTGACACCGCTCTTGGTGCGTGCATCAAATTGGAAGTAAGTTACGCCGTCGTTGTCAGCGCAATTAACCATCGGGGTGTTGAGACGTGCAAAACTGTATTTTTTGCTGTCGGCTCGCATATAAACCATGCCACCGGCGCTGTGCGCATTCTCACAGCCCCATTTGGGAACTTTGGTATAGCCTTCCTTCATGTTTTGCCATACAAAAGGGCATTCCTCGTGGGAGTACCACAGGTCGGTCTGGGTGTCGGGCTTTTCGTAGCTGCCGGTGGTCATTCCGGCAAAGTCCTCTTCAAACAGTGTAACTTCCTGATCGCTGTCGTAGTCGCCCTTTACCTGTTTCGATGCAGTGGGAACAGCCTGTACGGAGAGTATACGTACTTTTCCATTCTTGAATGTGGCAGCACTGGTGCTCATCGTAGCCTCGGGTTGGGCAGTGTGGGGGGTGCGGCCAAGCACTTGCGCAGTAGAGGTTGTTACTGCTACCAAGGTAAAGCCGGCAACGAGAGTAGTTATTCTTTTCATAGATGAAGCGCGGTTGCATCCCTCTATTGGTGTTAATGGATGTTATGTCAAAAGGGCGGGGGTGCATTATTCCTTTTTGTATAACATTTTGTTTGTTGCCCGCAAATATACTAAAAGCTAAATACATACCAAGAATTTTGTCATCTTATTTTGTAAAAATATGCATAGTGTAAGTTTATGTACTCTTTTTGTATATTAAATAAGTGGTAAGGAAAGCAAAATGGAAGTTGTACACTGCCATTTGCAGTATAGAATTTGGTTGTTTATGATTGCAAAAAAGAGTTTGCAGATGGATTTATACAGCGCTGAGGAGGGGATTTAAGGAGCGATTGGATACAAAAAAGCCCTTGGGCAAAGCAATGCTCAAGGGCTTTAGAGAATTTGATGAATATGGGATGCTTACTTATGTAAAGAGCATCGGGCCGTAATTATTTCTTGGCAGAAGGAGTTGCGGGCTTGGCAGCCGAGGCTGTAATGCCAAGCTTGCTCATAATTTGCGAGGTAACGTCGGTGCTGAGGGTTTCGTTGATTACAATACCACCGGTTTGGGCTGCATTTTTATCAACAATGTAAACATAGCCTCCGGCTTGTGCAACAGCATTGACAGCGTCCATCACTTTTTGAGTAATGGGCTGAATTTTTTTGTTCTGCTCCTTTTGGAAGTTCTCGCTGTTGTCCTGTTGTGCCTGCTGCAAGCGCTGGTACATTTCCTGGAGTTCCATTTGGTGGCGCTCCTTGATGTTGGCAGGTGTAGCTTCGGTGTCTTCTTTCTGGTACTTCTCGGCTTTGGTCTGCAATTCCTTCTGCATGCCTTCAAGTTCCTTTTGATATTGTTGTCCGAGTGCTTCGAGTTCCTTCTGAGCCTGCTGGAATTGGGGCATTGACTGCATGATTGAAGCGTAGTCGAAGTGTGCGAACTTTTGAGCGCAGAGGCTCAGCGGTGCAATGAAGAGCACCAGGAGGATAAGTTTCTTGAACATATTTGTACAGTGAGTTTAATTTTATATTCGTTAGGGAGTTTTGTTTGGCTTGTGAACCAAGGCTCAAGCGGTGGCAAAGGTAGTTTTTTTAATTGGAATAGCCAAGTTTTGCCAAGACCTCGTTGCTGATGTCAATTGAGGGTGAGGCAAAGATTATGCCATTGTCGGAGGCGCGGTCGAGGATGAGTTGAAAGCCTTTTGACGATGCAATGCCCTTGATGGCGTTGTAGATTTCGTCTTGTATGGGTTCTATCAGGCTTTGGCGCTTTTTAAAGAGTTCGCCTTCGGGACCAAAGTATTTTTTCTTAAGGTCGGCAGCTTCTTTTTCTTTATTGACGATGGCTTGTTCCTTTTCCTTTTTTTGTGCTTCGCTCAAGAAGACGCTTTCGTTTTGGTAGTTTTTATAGAGGGTCTCAGCAGATTTGCTCAGCGCCTCGACTTCGGCTTGCCAGGCTTTGGAGGTTTGGTTGAGTTGTTCGTTGGCGCGCTCGTAGGCTGGGATATTGCTGAGAATATACTCCATGTCGACAAGCGCAAACTTTTGTGCTTGGGCATTGAGAGTGCCGCAGAAAATAAGCAAGAGGAATAAGATTTTTTTCATAGTGCTGAAGTTTTGGCAATGGGGCTGCAAAGCTTACGTTTTACAGCCCCATTGTAGTTAAAAATAAGTGGTTGAAGACTTTAAAGGCAGATACCGAACTTCAGTTGTACATTGGTGTACATCAGGAGTAAGTATCGGTAGGGTTATAATCTGGTTATTCAGCGTCATTTCTGCAGTCCTCAATATTGGGCGTATATGTTAGAATTCCTGTCCGATGATGAAGTGGAATTGAGGTCCGCCTGCCTTTTGTCCGTTGATGTATTTCTGGAAGCCATAGGCCCAGTCGATACCCATGAGTCCGACCATGGGCAACAGAATGCGTACGCCGACACCGGCAGAGCGCCTCATGTTGAAGGGGTTGAACTTCTTGACGTCCATCCAGGCATTACCGCCTTCAAGGAAGGCCAGGGCGTAGATAGATGTGGAGGTTTCGAGCATTACGGGGTAGCGGAGTTCGAGCGTCATGCGGCTGTAGGCGTAGGCGTCGCCCGTAGAGTTTCCGGCGAGTGAGCCGTTGTCGTAACCACGAAGTCCGATGGTTTCAGTTGCATAGCCTGATGAGTAGCCCGACATACCGTCACCACCAACGTAGAAAGTCTCGAAGGGTGACTTTTTGTGGCGGTTGTATGCACCGAGAATACCAAATTCAACACGCGTCATGAGCACCGGTGCTTTGACAGCGCTGGTCAAGGCGGTGAAGTTACGGAATTTGAGTTTCCATTTGTGGTATTCAATCCAGCGGTACTTCTCTTGTGCTTCGCGCTGGTAGCTTGCACTCTGGTAGTTGTTGGCCAGCCCCTTGTAGTTCTTGCCGTCCCAAAGTGAGTAGGGAGGTGTTGCTGTTACCTGGAAGAGGAATTCGGAACCTCTGCGCGGATAGAAGGGATGGTCGGTTGAGTTTCGCTGCAGCGAGAGCGACACGTTGATGTTGTTGCAGTTACCATTTTGAATAAGGAAGTACTGCCAGGACTTCAGCATGTAGCGTGTGTACGAGAACTCGGCCATAAAGGTAAAGTAATCGTCGGGCCAGCGGAGTCGTTTACCAAATCCTAAACTTACACCCAGCATCTTGACATATTTGTCGGGGTCGTAGGCATCGGTATAGTAGTTTCCGCTCATGCCGTTGCCGTACATATAGTTGTAGATGTTGTTGAAGTAGTTTTGGTTAATGTAGTTTGAGTTAATATCACTCTGCTTGCTGTAGAACACTGAGAACGAAAGCTGATTGGGGCGCTTGCCTCCGAGCCATGGTTCGAGGAAAGAGAGCGAGTAGTTTTGGTAGTATGTACCGTTGGTTTGTACTTGCAGTGAAAGGGTTTGTGCATCGCCTTGTGGCAGGAAACCGGCTCGCTTGTAACCTTTATTGAATAGGCTTTGTACAGAGAAGTTGGTGAACTTCAGACCTACGCGTCCTACGATACCGGTTTGTCCCCAGCCGGCTGAGAGTTCTATCTGGTCGCCTCCCTTGGTGGTAAGGGGGTAAGTCATATCGACCGTACCGGTAACCTGGTCGGGTTTGATGTTTTGGAAAATCTGACTCTGCAATGCTTCGGGGTCGAATTGGTTCATCTGTGCCAAATCTTGGAGCGAGCGTTTGATGCTTTCCATTGAGAAGAGGTCGCCCGGCTTGGTGCGGAGTTCGCGGCGGATAACGTTTTCGTACACACGGTCGTTGCCCGAGATGCGGATGTGGTTGAAGGTGGCCTGTCTACCTTCCTGGATACGCATCTCCAGGTCGATAGAGTCGCCGTCTACATTGATTTCAACGGGGTCAAGGTTATAGAACACGTATCCGTTGTTGTAATACATGTTTCCGATGGCGTCATCATCTTGATGTAAACGTTCGTTGAGCTGGGCTTGGTTGTAAATATCTCCTTTTTTCATTTGCAGAACCTGCTGCAGGATGTCGGAGTTGTACACCGTGTTTCCCACCCATGAGATGTCTCGGATGTAATATTTCTTTCCTTCGTAGATGTCAAGGTAGATGTTAACGTTTTTGGCGTCAACCGTTTCGACGCTGTCGGATTTAACCATGGCATCGCGGTATCCCCAGGAGTTAAGTTTGTCTACCAGGAGTCCTTTATCCTCTTCGTATTTTTCGGGAAGGAATTTTTTTGAACGGAAAAGGTTGACCAAACTTTTTTCGTGCGTTTTCTTCATGGCCTTTTTAAGCTTTCGCACGTGTTTGGGGTCGGCACCAGTGATAAAAATCTTCTTGACCTTAATTTTTTCGTTCTTGTTGATGTTGATGTCTACCAATACACGGTTGTCGCTTGTAACGTCCTCACGCTGGACGATATTGACTTCGCAGTTTTTGAAGCCTTTTTCGACAAAGTGTTTCTTGATGTAGTATTCTGCCCGGTTAATCATGTCGGTAGTAATCTGGTTACCCGGTTGCAGACCGATGATTTTTTCGCAGTCTTCGCGTTCTGATTTTTTGACACCGTTGTATTTGATGCTCGAGATGCGCGGCTGCGAAGTTAGTTTGATGTGCAGGTAAATTTTGTTGCCTACGATGCTATCGGCCAGTATCTGTACGTTTGCAAAGAGTTTTTGGCTCCAATAGCGTTGGATGGCTTCGCTGATGTCGGGTCCGGGAACCTCGTAAACCTGTCCTACGTTGAGTCCCGATATGCTCAGCAGCAAGTCTTCGTCGTAGCCTTTTACGCCCTCAACGGTCAGTCCTCCCAGTTCGTATCGCTGGTGGTTAGGCGTGTAGTTGATGTCGGGCTCGATTTGCTTGGAGTTATTGTTTTGTGCCTGTATGCCTAAGGCCGAAGCGGCTAGGAGTAGCAGCAGCAGGATGCGTGAGATATTCATTTGCTGTATAGAGGGTTTGTATAGATTTTGTGGTGATAGTAACGGCTGGTTCGGTAGGTGCTTATGCTTGGTTGCCAGTAGTAACTTGTTCGCTGGTTTTACCATAGCGTCTTTCCCGGTTTTGGAACCAGGCGATGGCTTTCAGCAAATTTTCTTCGTGAAAGTCGGGCCAGAAGGTGTCGCAAAAATAAAGTTCGGTATAGGCGCATTGCCAAAGCAGGTAGTTGCTGAGTCTGACTTCGCCTCCGGTGCGTATCAGCAGGTCGGGGTCGGGCATGAAAGCCGTACTGAGGTGTTGCGACAAGTAAGATTCGGTAATTTCGTCGGGGTTGAGTTTTCCTTGTGCGGCTTGTGTTACGAGTTGTTTAACAGTTTCGGTCAGTTCCCAGCGTGAGCTGTAGCTCAGCGCAATAACCATGGTCATGCCTGTATTGGCTGCTGTGCGTTCTTGCAGTCCGAGTATAGACTGTCTTACCTCTTGTGGAATTCGGGTAAGGTCGCCGATGATGCGCAGGCTGACATTATTGTTCATGAAGAGTTCCTCTTCGAGCGAGGTCAGGATGAGCGACATGAGGGCAGCCACTTCGTCGGCAGGCCGATTCCAGTTTTCGGTCGAAAAGGTGTAGAGTGTCAAGAACTTCACACCAAGATTGGAGCAGGCCGTAGTTATTTCGCGTACGGCCACAACGCCCTGCTGGTGTCCCATGCTGCGGTTCAGTCCGCGTGCTTTGGCCCAGCGTCCGTTACCATCCATAATTATGGCGATATGGGCGGGAATTCTTGCTTTGTCGATTTCCATCTGTAGTTGTTGTCACGGCTTAATCCCGGTTGCACGTAGGGCATCGGGGGTTCAAGTCGTAGGTGAGAGTGAAGGTTAGAGCTGAATAGTGATCCTTGTTGCGGAAGCCTGTCGATTTGATGCCCAGGGGCGCATTGAGCCCGTCAAGTTTATCTGAAAGGCTAAAGTGTACTATCCAGTCGAGTCCCAGATTGAGGCGGGGGCCTACTTTATATTTAAGGCCGGCGCCTATGGGTATGTTGGCGGTAAAGCTTTTGCCTGCGAGGCCATAGGTTAGGCCAAATCCCATTTGTATATAAGGTACCAGTCGGAAGTAGCCTTTATAGTCGCGTATGTAGCCGTAGGGCAAAAAGTGCAGTTCGTAGAGTGCCGACAAGTCGCAAATGCCGTCTTTTACGGCATAGCTCAGCCGGTCGGGTCCGGGTGCGTTGGGGTTTGATGGCAGAAAATGCTTGATGCCGTTGGTCGAACCTTTTATTTGGTTGTAGGTAAATTGGGTTTTAACTGCCATACGCGGGTTGAGCGGAAAGCGAGCGATGGCTGCGCCGCTCAGTGCGATGCTTGAGTTGACGTCGGTAAAGTTTGCCCCCATTCCAAATCCGCCGCCCAGTTCGAGCCGGTAAACCGTTTCGTCCTGTTGGGCTTGGACCTGCAGCAGGCCGAGCGTAAGGAGTAAAAGGCATAGAAGACGTTTCATGAACTTGGGTTAATGTGGGTGTTTCTTTCCGGTGTAGGGGCTGAGGCCATAGGCCGAATTTGTGGCGGGTGGCTGGTGTGGCCTTACTTGTTGCGCAGAGCCTTCTCAAACTCGAGCGGTTCATCGTTCCATCCCAGGCGGTTGATACGGCCTTTAAGAACGGTTCCTGTACCGCTGCAAATGAGCCACAGGTAGTTTTGGTTGTCAACGGCAGTGCATAATGCTTTGACGCCCATAACGTCGGGGCGGATGAGTTCGCCTGGTTTCCAGGTGCGTCCGTTGTCGTGGCTCAGATACAAGGGTGCGAGTGTGCCTTTGTCGGTAACACCGGCCAAGAGTATTTTTTTGTCGTATACTGCGAGGTTGGCATGTTGCAGCATGGGGTAACCTACTTTGCCCAGTTCTTCGGTTTGAGGCAGATACATCCAGGGATAGGCAAAATCGCCTGAAAGGTCAATGTTGCGTTTCCATACTGAGGGTGCTCCGTTGCATTGACCTGCCATTACTACACATTCGTAGGTAGGGTCGGTGAGTGAGGGTTGTGTGGCCCAGGCAATGTTTTCGGTCGGCAATACGCCTTCGGTGTCGGTTGCGCTGAGTGTCCAGTTTGTACCATCGGCTGTGGCGTAGAGTTTTTGGTTGCTGATGGCATAAAGGCTGTCGGTGCTGACGGCTGCGAGCGCATCGAAGTGCAGTGTTGCTCCGGTTGCGGTCCAGGTGCCGGCTGGTGTCTCGGTTTGTACGAGTTGTCCGTCGGCCAATGCGTAAAAATGGTTTTTAAAGTATTGTACTGAGCGTACGTCCAGCGGTTTGCCGCTGGGCGTGTTCAGGGGGGTCGACTGGTTGAAGTCCGGTGTTACGGTTGAGGTTTGTACCAGTTGGGAGGTACCATTGTCTAAACGGCCAAACACGTAGAGTTGTTCGCCAACAGCCAGTGCGCGGCTTTCGACAAAAGGCTGGATGGCCTGAGTTTTGTTGATGCTCATTTTTTGCCATACCAACGAGTCGGCAACCTCCTTGTGCAGACGGATGTCTACGGTATATTCGCGTTTAAAGAAACCTCCTTCAGAGTAGATTGTTATGATGCGGGGCCGGGTAAAGTCGGTACTGTCGGCCGGTGCAAAGAGGGTGTCTTTTTCTTCTTCGGAAAGCATGCGGATGGCGCTGGTTCCTGTAACCTTGAAGTCGGAAAATACGACCTTGGTAATGTCGGTGCCAACGGGCAGTGAGTCGGCATTATAAATGCGGTTGTTAACTTGGTCAATATATAGGGGGTAGTTGGCACCGTTAATCTTTTTAATATAGGTGCTGTCGGCTCCGGTAGAGCTTAAGGTATGTATGGTGCAGTTCAGACCGCCCAAGGTGGCAGATGTTACTACGCAGTTGCGCGAGTATTCGTAGTCTATGTCGGATGAGGTATCGCAGCTGCCCATAGCCAAGCCTGTAATTAAGGCCACTAAAAGGGCTATCAGAGGATTTTTATTCATATCAGTTAAATGTGCACATACTATAGTAAGTTGCAAAAGTACGTACAAAATCTTGATTGTGCGTGCTTTTATCGATGTTTTATTCAGTTTTTAAGTTTTCTTCGGTATGCAGTTGCAGCCGGCGGGTGTAAGTTTTTCTACACGTAATGTAAAGGTTTTAACTTGCCTTTTTAAATGGTTCAGGGTTTATGGCAGGTGGCGGCCGGTTGATTGTGGCATGGTTCGGTTAGTGGTTTGGGGTGGTGCTTGGGTTGTTTGCAGGTTGTGGAAGCAGGGTGTAAGGCTGGCTGCCTAATGCAAAAATCCGTTCGGCCTGTTGCTAGGTTGCAAGTCAGGCCGAACGGATTGTTTAGCGTACTTTGATCGGAACGCCCGCACGGATGGCAGAGTTGCTGACCGAGGGCACGGCTGGCTGTATGGGGTAGAGCAACAAAATGCTGCGCGATGAAAAGTAGCGTTCGGTTTGGTCGGGTATGCGGTCAAGGTAGTTGTGGTATGAAATGGTACCCCGGCGAGCGCATACAAAGACTACCAGGTGGTCCTGCCGGGCAAAGTGAGCCAGAGGCAGGAAGTCGTTCCACGACACATATTCTCTGAAGTTCACATCGAGGTGGCGTGCGTGTTGCTGCCAGTACTGCTCCATGGCTTTGAGGGTTTCTTTGCTGCTGTGAACGTCGACCTGGCAACTTATTTGGCGTGCAAGCAGGGCGATGCGGTTCATCCAGTGGGCAAATCCCGGTTCAAATTCGGCTTTGGTAGGTACAAGCAGTTGGATGTGGCGGATGGTGTTAACGGGTATTGTGGCCCGATAAATAAGTACTTGTTGTTCGACGGCCGCCAGCAAGTCGGTACTGAGCTTGCCATAGAACGACTCTGTGATGCGGGCCTTTTGGTGTAGTCCCAGCACGAGGTCGGAGATGGCGTTTTCTTTGACGGTGTGCGAAATGCCGCTAACAATGTTTACCGACCAGCGGCTGAAGGTTTGTATGCGCACGTTAGCTGCTGCAGCCATTTTTTCGGCTTTTTCGAGCATCTCCAGTCCGTTTTGCCGTTCTGAAGGTTCGTCCTCGAGCACAATGTTGAGTGCCATGATAGGAGCGGGCCGGTTGGGTGTGCGAATCATGAGCGCGAGGTTAACCAAAGGTGGCATGGTTTCGGGGTTGTTCAGGGCAATGAGTATGCGGTCGTTCTTTCCGGCCGGTGAGTTGCAGGTTAGTTCTTCGCATTTGCTGGTGTTTCGTTTGATAACCAGTTTGCGTGCAGTGCTTTCGGTGATGAGCGAACTTACGACGCAGGTGACCAGGATGAGCACCATGGCTCCGTTGAGCACATCCTCGCCAAGCAGGCGGGATCCATCGGGCAGGATAATTTTGTAGCCCACCAGCACTACGGCGAGAGTGGCGGCAGCACGTGCACCGGTAAGTCCGAACATGAGGTTGCGCTCGTCGGCTGTCATTTTAAAGCATTTTTGAGTTACAAAGGCAGCCAGCCATTTGCTGCTCAAGCCCACTGCTACCATTACTCCCGCTACGAGCAGTGCGCCTTCGTGCTCAATGAGTGCATGCAAGTTGATAATCATGCCCACTCCAATCAGGAAGTAAGGTATAAAGAGTGCGTTGCCAACAAACTCAATGTGGCTCATGAGTGGCGAACTGGGTGGAATAAGGCGGTTGAGCACAATGCCCACCAGGAAGGCACCCAAAATGCCTTCCATGCCCACCATCTCCATCAGGCCTCCGCCTAAAAACACCAGTGTGAGCACAAATACGTATTGTACAACGCTGTTGTCGTAGCGGCGGAAGAACCAGCGTCCGAGCAAAGGAAAACTATATATAATAAGGAGTCCGAGCAGAATGACCTTGACAACGAGCCATACCCAGTATAGGCCTGTAACGTGCTCCTTAAACATGCCGCCCACCACCGCCAGTACAAGCAGCGTGAGGGTGTCGGCCACAATGGTTCCACCCACAGCAATGCTTACACTGGTAAGGCGCGAAAGTCCGTAGCGCAGCACGATGGGATAGGCAATGAGTGTGTGCGAGGCATACATGGCTGCAATGAGTAGTGCAGCCTCGGGTCCGTAGCCTAAAACTGCCGAGTTGGCCACGTAGCCTATACCCATGGGTATGATAAATCCCAGCAGGCCGAGGGCGGCCGCCCGTCCCTTGATGCGCTGCACATCCTGCAGGTTCATCTCGAGGCTGGCAAGGAACATGATGTAGTAGATGCCAACTTTTCCGAACAATTCGAAGCTTCCGTCACGTTCGAGCACTCCAAAGCCGTAAGGTCCTACCAGGATACCGGCAAAAATCATTCCCACAATCGAGGGAATACGCAGCCGTTCGAGCAGCATCGGTGCAAAAAGGATGATAGAAAGAACGGTAAAGAATATCCAGGTAGGGTCAGTTATAGGCACGGTTCAGGCAGTTAGGTTATTAATTCTTTAAGTCTGCATATACACGGTTTACGCTAAGACGCAACAAAATTGCAAAAAAACTGGCATTTATCTGTGGATTAAGCCCACAAATAGTAGGATATGCCCGTATATCGGAAAAATAGTTGTACTTTTGCACCTGCAGAGGCATTAGGCTTGCTGCAATTTAAACACATAACTATCAGACCTGTAGAAAGGTGTCCGGCAAGAAAGGGTCATTAGGTTTGTGCTATAAACTTTGAGTATCTATGCAGTAGTCAGTTTTGCCGGATTCTAAAAATGGACAAGTTTAAAGTATGAATGTAGCCATTGTGGGCGCCAGCGGTGCCGTAGGCCAAGAATTTCTTCGCGTAATGGCCGAACGCGACTTACCTATCGATAATCTGCTCCTCTTCGGTTCGAGCCGTAGTGCGGGTACGAAATATACTTTCAAGGGTAAGGAATATACCGTTAAACTGCTACAGCATAACGACGACTTTAAAGATGTAGACATTGTTTTTGCTTCGGCAGGTGCCGGTACATCCAAAGAGTATGCCGAAGATATGACCCGCTACGGAGCTGTGATGATTGATAACTCTTCGGCCTTCCGCATGGACGACGATGTGCCCTTGGTAGTGCCTGAGTGTAATGCAGCCGATGCCTTGAACCGTCCGCGAGGCATTATTGCCAACCCAAACTGCACGACCATTATGATGGTTGTAGCCTTGCAGGCCATTGAGCGGCTGAGCCACATCAGTCGTGTACACGTGGCTTCGTATCAGGCTGCCAGTGGTGCCGGACAGGCAGCCATGGACGAGTTGATAGAGCAGTATCGCCAGGTGTTGGCAGGCGAACCGGTAAAGGTAGAGAAGTTTGCCTATCAGTTGGCCTTCAATCTGATTCCCCAAATAGATGTATTCCAGGATAATGGCTATACCAAAGAGGAGATGAAGATGTATTACGAAACTAAAAAGATTATGCACTCAGATTGTCTAACCTCGGCAACCTGCGTGCGTGTTCCCTCGCTCCGTTCGCACTCCGAGGCTATTTGGGTTGAAACCGAACGTCCCATCTCGGTCGAAGAGGCCCGCGAAGCATTTGCCCGGGGCGAAGGACTCGTGCTGATGGATAATGCTGAGAAGAAGGAGTACCCCATGCCTTTGTTCCTGGCCGGCAAAGACCCCGTATACGTAGGTCGTATCCGTAAAGACCTTGCTAACCCCAATGGTTTATCGTTCTGGATTGTAAGCGACCAGATTCGCAAGGGTGCAGCGCTCAATGCGGTGCAAATAGCCGAATATTTGATTCAGACAGGCAATATTAAGTAAATATAATCTGCATACATGCCACTTGCATGCAGGCCACACCCCTCCCGCAACAAGGCTTTGCTGCGAGAGGGGTGTAGCGGTTAAACCCCCTATGCCCGGTATGGGATAAAGTTGAGCCCTTGCAGCCAGCGGAATAGTAAAGTTTGGGTGTTTATATAATATGGGTATATAGCTTGGAACAGAGCATACAAAAGCCTCTTGTGCTTTGACAAAACAGTCCGGCAGCAGGCCGTCAGCCCCATCTGTTATGTATAATGTCTTGCCCAATAGGCATTTTGCCGCAGAAAAGTATGAAAAAGTAATTACTTCTTAGGCTTTCTATTTGTGCGCAACAGAAATAATTCGTAACTTTGCAGCAAGATTGAGTGAGGGGCTTTCAAAAGAGTTCCTCACTTCTTTTTATTAAAGCAAACAAACGTCTAACAATTTCGGAAGCCAACGGCAGTAGGCAATCGGCTATGTGCGTGGCTGGAAATTGAACTTGAAAGAATGATCGACAAGAACTTTGTAAAAGAATTAGTGGACCGTTGGTTGGAAGGTAAGGATTATTTTCTGACCGACTTGACTGTGAGCTCCGACGACCGCATTGTGGTAGAAATAGACCACGAAGAGGGCGTTTGGATTGAGGACTGCGTAGAGCTGAGCCGCTTTATCGAAAGTCAACTTGACCGCGATGAGGAGGATTTTGAACTCGAAGTAGGCAGTGCCGGCATCGGCCAACCCTTCAAAGTGTTGCGCCAGTACGAGATACACCAGGGTGAGCGCGTAGAGGTTCTCACACTCGAAGGACGCAAACTGCAAGGCGTTCTGAGCGGTGTGACACCCGATGAATTCACGCTCACAGTCGAGGAGAAGGTACGCGAAGAAGGTAGCAAACGGCCTAAACTCGTGTCCAAAGATATTCACTTTGCTTACAATCAGGTAAAGTGGACAAAGTATCTTATCGACTTTAAGTAACTAAATCACGCACCAAATAATATGGCTAAGAAGAAAACCGAAACAGCAAGCCTGATTGAGACTTTCGCTGAGTTCAAGGACGACAAAAATATCGACATGACCACCATGGTCGGCGTGCTCGAGGAAAGTTTTCATAGTGTAATTGCCAAACTCTTTGGCTCAGACGAAAACTTTGACGTTATTGTCAATCCCGATAAAGGGGACTGTGAAATTTATCGTAACCGCATCGTTGTAAACGATGACGAGGTTGAAGATCCCAATAAGCAAATAGCCTTGAGCAAGGCTCGCGAAATCGACCCCGATTACGAAGTGGGCGAGGAGTTTGCCGAGGAAATACATTTTGCCGACTTTGGCCGCCGTGCCATCCTTACCCTGCGCCAAACCCTGGCCAGCAAAATATTGGAACTGGAACACGACGCTCTTTATAATAAGTACAAAGACCGCGTGGGCGAACTGATTACGGCCGAGGTTTACCAGACCTGGAAAACCGAAACCCTGCTCATGGACGAGGAAAAGAACGAATTGTACTTGCCCAAGTCGCAGCAAATTCCGCGCGATTTCTTCCATAAAGGCGATAACGTGACAGCAATAATCGACCGGGTGGACAATGCAAACGGTAATCCTAAAATATACCTTTCGCGCACCTCGCCCGTATTCTTGCAGCGTTTGCTCGAAAACGAAATTCCCGAAATTGCCGAAGGCGTTATCCGTTTATGCCGTATCGCACGCATCCCCGGCGAGCGTGCAAAGATTGCCGTTGAAAGTTTTGACGACCGCATTGACCCCGTAGGTGCATGTGTAGGTGTAAAGGGTAGCCGTATTCACGGCGTTGTGCGCGAATTGCACAACGAAAACATCGACGTCATTAACTATACCTCCAATACAGCACTCTTTATTCAGCGTGCCCTCAATCCGGCACAGGTGTCTCACATCCAGCTTGACGAGGAGGAGCGTAAGGCACAGGTATACCTGCGTCCCGAAGAAGTGAGCCTGGCTATCGGTAAGGGAGGTATGAATATTAAACTTGCCTCGATGCTCACAGAATACACCATCGACGTGTTCCGTGAGTCGGACGATGAAAAGGAAACCGAGGACATCTACCTCAATGAGTTCTCTGACGAAATAGACCAGTGGGTAATCGATGCCATTAAGAGTATCGGCCTCGAAACAGCCAAGGAAGTGCTCAATGCACCGCGCGAAATGCTGATTGAAAAGGCCGATCTTGAAGAGAATACCGTTGATGAGGTGCTCCGGGTGTTGCGTGCAGAATTTGAAGAGGATGCACAGCCTGAACCTGCAACTCCTGCAGCTGAGGCTACCGATAACGAACCTGCAGAAGCAACTGCAGAACAGGAAAGCTAGGGGAAGTTTAGGGATTGGGAATAAAGGGTGAGGAGTGTGCTGCAGCATATTGCCCAAAGTTTTGAAGGCTGCTCAGGCAGCAGCGTTTCCAATTGCCGCAGCACATTTCCTCTTTCCGCTTCCTAGTTCTCGTGAGTAACTCTATTTCCTCTATTTTCCAAATTAAAAGTACATGAGTATCAGATTAAATAAAGCCATTAAAGAGTTTGGTGTCGGACTGCAAACCCTGTCCGACTTCTTGAAGAAAAAAGGGTTCCCCATTACGGGCGAACTTAATCAGAAACTTGACGATAATCAGTACGACCTGCTGAAAAAAGAGTTCGGAGCCGACCGCGACATCCGTATGAAGGCCGAAGAATTGCGTCAGAACCGCCAGGTAAAGAAGCATACCGAACAAAAAACCGCCAAGGTTGAGGATGAGATGAGTAAGCAAGCCGGGGAGGAAGAGCATATTGCTACGCCCAAAAATATAATAAATAGCGAAGCCGAAGCCATGAATAATAACGAAAAGCAGCCCGCAACTTCCTCTAATGCTTCTGTAGCTCCTGAGGTGGTATCTTCAAAAACAGTAGGACGGGAAGTAAAAGCTGAAGCGAACCAAGCTTCGGGCCAAAATATGAATAACACACACAACAACCGCCACGAAGCGGCCGGAAAAGCCGCCGAACATCAGAATGATGGACATAGTCAACCTGCAGATGCTGCAGCAAAAAGTCATAAAGAACGTCCCTCGGTAGAGGAGCGCGCCAAAGCAATCGGTGAAGAAGAAGACGGCGTATTCAAACTTCACACACAGTCTGAAATTGCCGGCCCCAAGGTGCTCGGAACCATCGACTTGAGTGCCATCAACCCCACTACGCGCCCCAAGAAAAAGTCGAAAGATGAACGCCGCCGCGACCGCAAAAACGGAGCCGCACAAGGCGCAGGTGCTGCCAACGGACAAAATGCCCAGGGGGGTAATGCACGCAAAAAACGTACGCGCATCGGCAACGAACGTGTAGATGTGAACAATGCTGCCAACCAGCCCAAGAGCAACGGAGGCAACAACGGAAACAAGCGTCGCAACGAAAACAACAACTCGAATGCCAATGCGCAGAACCGTAACGGACAAAACGCTCAAGGTGCCTCGAAGCGTGCAGCAAAGGACCGCAACCGCCGCGCTAAAGAGGTAAAAACCGAAGTTACCGAAGAGGATGTAGCCAAGCAGGTTAAGGAAACGCTGGCACGCCTTACCAACAAGCAAAAGGGCGGAAAAGGTGCCAAATACCGCAAAGAGAAACGCGAGCAACAGCATGCACGTGCCGAGGAGGAACGTCGCGAAGCCAAAGCTGAGAGCAAGATACTCAAACTCACCGAGTTTGTAACTGCCAACGAACTTGCACAGATGATGGACGTGCCTGTAACCAAGGTTATTGCTACTTGCATGAGCATTGGTATCATGGTCAGCATCAACCAGCGTATGGATGCCGAAACAATCGACATCGTGGCCGACGAATTCGGCTTTAAAACCGAATATGTAGCAGCCGACGTGCAGGAGGCTATTGCCGAGGAAGAGGATAATCCCGATGACCTCGAGCCCCGCGCACCTATCGTTACCGTGATGGGTCACGTAGACCATGGTAAAACCTCGCTCCTCGACCAAATTCGCAAGTCGAACGTGATTGCTGGCGAGGCCGGTGGTATTACCCAGCACATTGGTGCCTACAACGTAACGCTCGAGAATGGCCGTAAAATTACCTTCCTCGATACTCCGGGTCACGAGGCCTTTACTGCAATGCGTGCCCGTGGTGCCCAGGTAACCGATATTGCCATCATCATTATTGCGGCCGACGATGATATCATGCCTCAAACCAAAGAGGCCATCAGTCATGCCGTGGCGGCCAATGTGCCTATTGTATTTGCCATCAACAAGGTTGATAAACCGCATGCTAACCCCGACAAGATTAAGGAGGGACTGGCAGCCATGAACTTCCTGATCGAGGAGTGGGGCGGTAAGTATCAGAGCCAGGACATCTCAGCTAAGAAGGGTATGGGTGTAAGCGACTTGCTCGAAAAGGTATTGCTCGAAGCCGATATGCTCGAACTTAAGGCAAACCCTAACCGCAAGGCTACGGGTACAGTTATTGAGTCGTCGTTGGACAAGGGTCGCGGCTATGTTGCTACGGTACTCGTGTCGAACGGTACACTCCGCCAGGGTGACGTTGTACTTGCCGGAACCAACTACGGACGCATCAAGGCGCTCTTCAACGAGCGTGGACAACGCATTCAGGAGGTTGGACCTTCGATGGCTGCAACCCTGCTCGGATTTAACGGGGCGCCCCAGGCCGGCGACCAGTTCCATGTGATGGATACGGAACAGGAAGCCCGCGAAATTGCCAACAAGCGCGAGCAGTTGCAGCGCGAGCAGGATTTGCGTACCCGCGAAGTGCTCACGCTCGAGAAGATTGGCAAGCGACTCAAACTGGGTTCTTATCACGAACTCAACCTTATTGTCAAGGCCGATGTGGATGGTTCTGTCGAAGCTTTGGCCGACTCCTTCATCAAACTCTCGACCGAGAATATCGTTATCAAGGTTATCTATAAGGGCGTGGGTCAGATTAGCGAGAACGATGTAACGCTCGCAGCCGCATCCGAGGCCATTATCGTAGGTTTCCAGGTACGTCCCTCGCAGCAGGCCCGCAAGCTGGCAGAGCGCGATGGTGTTGAAATTCGTCAATACTCTGTAATTTACGATGCTATCGAGGATGTGAAGGAAGCTATGGAGGGTATGCTCGAGCCGGTTATCAAGGAAGAAATTACCGCCAATATCGAGGTACGCCAGGTTTACCACATTTCGAAGGTAGGCTACGTGGCCGGTGCCTATGTGCTCGATGGTAAGGTGAAGCGTTCCGATAAGGCACGACTTATTCGCGATGGTATCGTAATCTTTACCGGCGAAATCAACGCGCTGAAGCGCTTCAAGGACGATGTCAAGGAAGTTACCACCAACTTTGAGTGCGGTATTTCGTTGACCAACTGCAACGACATTAAGGAAGGCGATATTATCGAAACCTTCCAGGAGGTTGCCGTTAAGCAGAAACTGCAGTAAGCAGCTCCCGTAAAGGGCTATAATTATAAAAGCCTTCAAGTATCACCAGGATGCTTGAAGGCTTTTTTTATGTTGTTGGGAGCAGTGTATAGCCTTGTACGCTGACACAAAACACGAAGCGGCCTTTTCGAATATATGTTTTTGATAAAAAATGTTTCTTGCCGGCACAGCGGCATAGCCTCTTGAAAGAGGCTTCGTTAACTTTGTATTTGGGGCATGCCCTTTGAGAAAGCGCTTAGCATAACATGTGCCAAGGATATGGGTTATAGGGGTGCAAAAAGCAGAAAATCTAAAAATTTAGATAAAGGAAAGGCTTTATGTGATAATAATTGGCTAATTTTGCAACACGAATATGGCGCTTTGCTCTTATATTCGGTATGCAGCGTACTTGTTCTTGTTAACTCCGAGTACGCATACAAGCCGAAATTACACCATCGTGCCCTTTTCGTAGACCGATATGACCGTTCTTAATGCAGCACAGAACCTTCACGCCAATAACAACCTTAAAAATATAATTAGCTTATGAAGTTTAGAAAAATTACGCTTCTTCCTGTCTTGGCAGCTATGCTTGGTTTGGCAATGCCAGCAATGGCCCAGGATTATCCTACCAATTTTGGTGAGAACGATTTCTCCCAGCACGGAAGCCGCTACTTGCGTTCAGTTCAGGTAGCCCCCGAGGGTGCAGCTGCTCACGACATCAGTGTCAGCAGCGGCCCGATGAGCAAAATGTACTATCCGCTTACCAGTGAGGTCGTAACCGTTGAGCCAGGGCAGAATGTGACCCTGCAGGCCGACTATGTAGGCGAGTGGATGCACGCTTATGCCTACCTTGACTTTGGTAATGATGGCCAGTTCTCGTACGAAGTAGACGAGAATAACCATACGGCTAAGGCCGGTAGCGACCTGGTTACCTTCTCCTTCTATTCGTTCGATCCCAATGCCGACACGTATGGTTACAACTCGGTAGGTCGCTACATCACGGGCGATAACCGCAGCACCTTGCTCATGCCTTCGTTCAAGGCTCCCGAACAAGCCGGCGATTACCGTGTGCGTGTAAAGATAGACTGGAACAGCATTGATCCGGCCGGTTGCGCCGATGCTACCAACCCCATTAGCCGCAATGGTGGTGCGATTGTAGACTTTACCCTCCGTGTAGCTTCGGCCGAGCCCCCCGCAGCAGTGGGTGCCATGGATGTAACGGCACTGACTTCGCGTGTTGATGTTGAGAAGAAAGCTGTTATACTTTCATGGACCAACCCGGTTAACGATGTCAATTCGAATCCATTGACCGGTGACGTGAAACTCAAAATTTACCGCAACGACCAGTTTGTCAATCAAGTGACCGGTACTCCCGGCGACGAACTCGTGCTTGAGTATAAGCCCGATAATTACGACAACGGACAGGTTTATACCATTAAAACGCTTTATAACGACATTGAGTCGCAAGGTGCTTCGGTAACTGTCGACTTCCCCGTCATCCCCAAGGAGGTACGCAACCTGATGGCTGTGCCCGATGTAGATAGCAAGGAGGTGAGCGTTGGTTGGATTAATCCTGGCAAAGACATTTTTGGACGTAGCCTGACCGACGACCTGGTCGTTAAAATCTTTTGGGGCGAGAAGGAAATTTGCAGCTACGATGGCCAGATGCCTAACAATTTTTCCTCTCAGTATTTTACTCCCGAAACTTACGAAGGAAAGCAAATTTATCTTGTAAAGGTATTTGCTGGCGAAAATGCTTCGGCTGGCAGCGAACTCGAAATAACCTTCCCGGCTGCTGCTCCTGCCGAGGTAACCGAGCTCGTAGGAGAGGCTAATGGTTATACCGAGGAGGTAACACTCACCTGGAACAACCCCGCTGAGGATGTTTTAGGCCGTAAGCTCGAAACAATCGAAGTGAAGGTGTATGAGGGCGAGGATTTGCTCGAAACTATCGGTACTGCCATGCCTGGTGAGCAGGCTTCTTATACTTTCAAGCCTGCTGAATATACCGGCACGCATACTTACAAGGTAGTTGTTGTAAGCCAGGAACTCGAATCTGCTGGTGCAACAGTTGATGTCAAGATGACTTATCCCGATGCTATCGGTCAGGTAGCTGGCAATAACGGCATGAACTATGATGCTGCAACAGGCCAACTCTATGTTGAGGATGGTGCTGCAGTACGCGTTTTCGACCTTCAGGGCCGTCAGCTTGCCTGCTTTGCTGCTCAGAGCGGTGTAGTTAACCTGGCTGATATTCCTGCTGGCGCCTATGTTGTGCGTGTAGTTTATGCTGCCGGACATAGCTTGAGCTTCAAGTTGGTTAAATAATACGCTTGATATTTTTATTGCAGGGCCGTAGCTGTGTTTTGTACGCAGCTACTGCCCTTTGCTTTGGGGGGTGCCTGGTTTCGTTATGTGCGCCGGGGCTTTGCCTGTCTCATTCATCTTTATTCCGGAGTCTGCCCGGTTGTTGGCAATATTTGATGGCTTAAGTATATATTACTTCTAATGAATGTAAAATATATACAAACCTGTTATGTTGTTTCATTACTCTTGTTGTTGTAGATAATCCAACAAACTTAAATATCTGCAAGTAAACCATAAATTCAGAGTCTTCTTTTAGGCTTCAATAATTTGTTTTTGAGGCTTTATGGGTTTATCTTTGTACTACAGAAATAAGGAGGTAGCTGATTCGTTAGGTGCGGGTCAGCTATTTTTGTGTTTTGTATGTCCAATTCACTTAAAGTCCGTTTTTTCAGAAGGGCATTTCGGAATTTCAGAAGGCGGGATAGAAAAAACAGAAGGCGGGACAGAAATTTCTGAAGGCGTGATAGCTTTTGCTGCCCCTCTGATTGTTGTAACAGTCTGTTTTTTTCTGATTTTTGGTTTGCAGGTGTTGTGTTTTCGGCTTGTGTATCTGCAATCTGCAGCAGTATTGATAAAGGTTATTTTAACTAAAGAGCTAAATAAATATAACTGATTGGGGCGCAATCAATTGTAAGTGCTGTGAGCGGCTATGGCTGATTTAGTATTATTTTGTATGCATAAAATCTTCCGATAGCTTGCCGCCTGGTCTCTGTGCTGATTGTTGTAAAGTAATTGGCGGCCGTATAATAATAGGGTATCAGGTTGTGTATCCAGAGCGTGGTGTTGCAAAAAATTGTGCAAGCAGCATAACATAATAATAAGGGCCGGCTTGCGGGGTGTGCAAGCCGGCCCTTGCAGTTAGGACCGAGCCCTTTCGGGCATCGCAGTATATCCTTTAGCGGGTGTTCTCCCGGTGATTATGATTCATCGGGCTATGCCAACGGTGCCTGGCAGCCTTTAAGCTTTTCAGTTAGCTGTTAGGGCAATTCTATTCTTCAGCAGTTGGGCGGTAAAAGGCCTTGAGCTGAATTTCGAACACCAGCGTAGAGTAGGCAGGTATAAGCGACTGCGGCACAGCGGCATAGCCTAACTCCTGTGGTATGTAAACCTTCCAGCGGTCACCGATGTGCATGTGCATCAAAGCCGTTGCAAAGCCTTCAATCAGGGTGTTGACAATCATGTTTGCCGGTGTAGCAAAGTCGGGATTAAAGACGTAGTCGTCGTTTTCGTAGAGTCCGCTGTAGTCAAATGCGCGTCCCTTTTCGTAGCTTTTGGTAGGCATGAGCCTTCCGATGTAGTTAACCTTGACGGAGTCGGTGTAAAGGGGAGAGCCCGCTCCTTTACCTTGCTCAACAATCTCCACGCAAATGGAGTCGGTTACGAGTCCACCGGGCATTTTGGCGTAGCTACGAAACATGCGCCATTTGCAGTGCTCCGGCCAGTTGTCTCCGTGTGCCTTTTTGGCCTCTGCAATCGCCTGGTGTGCCTCGTTAAACTTTTCGGCATAGAACAGTGCGTTTCGGTATTGCCAGTCGTTGGTAAACTCAGAATTGTCTACTTCGCTGGCGTTGTCCTCGCAGGATGTAAAGGCGATAGTAGGGAGCAGTAGTAACAGCAGATAAAAAAGGATATGCTTTGTCATGGGCTGTAGCGGTTTACTGCAGTTTTTTGAGCAGTGAGGTAATGCTTACCTTGTCTTCAATCAGAGCGCGTAGCTGGTCGACCGAAACGCGGGTCTGCTCCATGGTGTCGCGGTCGCGCAGGGTAACGCAGTTGTCCTTGAGCGTGTCGTGGTCGATGGTGATGCAGAAGGGTGTACCAATGGCATCCTGACGGCGGTAGCGCTTTCCGATAGAGTCTTTCTCCTCGTATTTGCAGTTGAAGTGGAATTTGAGGTCTTGCATAATCTCGTGTGCCTTTTCGGGGAGTCCGTCTTTCTTGACGAGGGGCAGGATGGCCAGTTTGATGGGCGCCAAAGCTGCAGGCAGTTTGAGCACAACGCGCGTTTCGCCGTTTTCGAGTTTTTCCTCCTGGTAAGAGTGGCACATTACGCTGAGGAACATACGGTCAACACCGATAGAAGTCTCAATAACGTACGGGGTGTAGCTTTCGTTGCATTCGGGGTCGAAGTATTCGATTTTGCGACCTGAGAATTTGGCATGTTGCGAAAGGTCGAAGTCGGTGCGCGAGTGTATACCCTCAACCTCCTTAAATCCGAAAGGCATCTTGAACTCGATGTCGGTGGCAGCGTTGGCGTAGTGAGCCAACTTTTCGTGGTCGTGGTAGCGGTAGTTCTCATCGCCAAATCCCAGTGCCTCGTGCCAGGCCAGGCGGTATTGTTTCCATTTTTTGAACCAGTCGAGTTCGGTTCCCGGTTTTACAAAGAATTGCATCTCCATTTGCTCGAATTCACGCATACGGAAGATAAACTGGCGGGCAACAATTTCGTTACGGAAAGCCTTGCCGATTTGCGCAATACCGAAGGGTATTTTCATGCGGCCGGTTTTCTGTACGTTCAAATAGTTTACAAAGATTCCCTGAGCCGTTTCGGGGCGGAGGTAGATGGTCGAAGAACCTTCGGCAGTAGAGCCAACTTCGGTTTTGAACATGAGGTTGAACTGGCGGACATCGGTCCAGTTGCGTGTACCCGAGAGGGGACATACAATTTCCTCGTCAATAATAATTTGCTTGAGTTCGTTCAGGTCAACATCGTTCATGGCTTTTGCAAAGCGCTCGTGCAGTGCATCGCGTTTAGCCTGAATTTCGAGCACACGTCCGTTTGTGGTGCGGAACTGCTCCTCGTCGAAGGCATCGCCAAAGCGCTTGCGTGCCTTAGCTACCTCTTTGTCGATTTTCTCTTCGTATTTGGCAATCTGATCTTCAATCAGAACGTCGGCGCGATAGCGCTTTTTAGAGTCGCGGTTGTCGATAAGGGGGTCGTTAAAGGCATCTACGTGGCCCGAAGCCTTCCAGATGGTGGGATGCATGAAGATGGCAGAGTCGATACCTACGATGTTCTCGTGAAGCAGTACCATAGACTGCCACCAGTATTGCTTGATGTTGTTCTTGAGTTCAACACCGTTCTGTCCGTAATCGTATACGGCGCCGAGGCCATCATAAATATCGCTTGAGGGAAATACAAAACCGTATTCCTTGCAGTGGGATACGATTTTCTTAAAAACGTCTTCTTGTGCCATGATAGTTTGTTAATGGTTATTTGGAGCGCAAAGTTAGTGCATGTAGGGCGATTGGCAAAGAAAATTGACAAGATTAAGCATTGCTAAGGTGCTGATGCTGAGGCTTGGGTTGCTTTGGAGCAATGAGGTAGGTGCACTTTATGGCGCAGGGTATGGAAGTTTAACACAGCTTGAGGGCATGCGTTAGGCTAAAAAGGTTACTTTTGCGATTACAATATTGCGAAGCCGTTGTCTGGTGTCCGGGGTGTATCGGGCTTTCAGGAAGTTTGCAACCGGCTAAAGGTTGTTGTACATTTGCGGCTATAACTTTTAAAGTAATTGCACTTAATATGACTAAACAAGAACTCATGCGGCGAGCCATAACATTGGCTGCCGAAAATGTAAAAAACGGCGGTGGCCCCTTTGGTGCCGTTATTGCGCGTGGTGGCGAGATATTGGCCGAAGGCGTAAACCGTGTAACTGCTAATCATGACCCAACGGCCCATGCCGAGGTGCAGGCCATTCGGACGGCTGCTTCGCAGCTTCAAAGTTTCGACCTTAGCGGTTGCGACATTTATTCCTCGTGTGAGCCTTGCCCCATGTGCTTAGGTGCTATTTATTGGGCCCATCTCGACCACTTGTATTTTGCTGCTACGAAGCACGATGCTGCGGCAGCAGGTTTCGACGATGCCTTTATTTACAGCGAACTGGCGTTGCCCATTCACGAGCGTAAGTTAAGCACAGAGGAGTTTATGCATGCCGAGTCGGCAGCGCCTTTCGACGAGTGGAACAACCTTGCCGATAAGGTGGAGTATTAAACCTTGCTGTGTGGCACAGCATCCCGGCACCCGGTTGCTGTGAGGGATGTATACCGGCCGTGGTGCATTGTTTTTGTGTAAGGGGCCTTGCTGCACCGAAACCGGACATAATGGCTGCAGTGCCGGAGTGCTATGAGGCGTATAAAACATTTTGATGGTTGCTATCGGCCAATTGTGGCATGTGTTGCCCCATAGCGTGTTGTATATGCGGCCGGCCGGTACAGCAGTAATGTTTGCTGTACCGGCCGGCCGTTTAAGTTTGTAATGGAAGGTTTAGAAGTAGCCTTCGCGTTTCTTTTGTTCCATAGAGGCATCCTGGTCAAAGTCAATGACGCGGGTGGTTCGTTCGCTCTTGGTGGTAGTCATCATTTCCTCCACAATCTTTTCGATGGTGTCGGCTTCGCTTTCGATAGCTCCTGTTAGTGGCCAGCATCCCAAGGTGCGGAAACGTATTTTCCGCATCTCAATTTTGTCGCGGTACTCCTCGGGCAGTCGGTCATCATCGGGCATAATCAGTTGTCCGTCGAGTTCAATTACCGGGCGCTCTTTGGCAAAATAAAGTGGTACGATAGGAATGTTTTCGAGCCGTATGTACTGCCAGATGTCCAATTCCGTCCAGTTCGAAAGCGGGAATACACGGATACTCTCGCCTTTATGTACACGTGCATTGTAGATATCCCACAATTCGGGACGTTGGTTTTTGGGGTCCCACTGGTGAAATTGGTCGCGGAAGGAGAAGATACGCTCTTTGGCACGGCTTTTTTCCTCGTCGCGGCGTGCGCCTCCAAAGGCAGCGTCAAACTGATGCTTGTCGAGAGCGTGGAGCAAAGCCTGTGTTTTCATCAAGTCGGTATGAACCTTCGAACCATGGGTAAAGGGGCCGACTCCGGCATTGAAAGCCTCCATGTTGCTCTCAACAATCAAGTTCCAGCCATGCTCTTTGGCATACCAGTCTCTGAAGGTCAGCATTTCCTTAAACTTCCATTTGGAGTCGATATGCATCAAGGGGAAGGGCGGACGTCCGGGAGCAAAAGCCTTTTCGGCCAGTCGTACCATTACGCTGGAGTCTTTGCCGATGCTGTAGAGCATTACGGGGTTCTCAAATTCCGCAGCCACCTCACGGATAATATGGATGGATTCGGCTTCCAGTTCTTTTAGGTGGCTCAGGCTATAATTTTCGGTCATGATTCTCAGTTATAATTAGGAACAGCGCTGCAAGGTGCAGTTTCGCAGGCAAAGGTATATAATTTTTCGGGGAAAATGCTTACTTTTGCGTGATTACTTCACCAAATGCATGAGGCTTTGACTATGAAAGGATTATATATTATAACGCCGGTCAAGGATTCGATAGACTCTACCCTCCTGACTATAAAGGCGGTTTTGGCCAGCCAGTTAAATGTTCCATACACCTATACGGTGTTCAATGACTTTTCAACTCCCGAAAATACGGCACGCCTGGAGGCTGCTTCGCGCGAGATGGGCTTCAGGCTGGTTAACCTGAGCGATATGACCAACCATCCCTCGCCCAACTACCTGTTGGTTTTGCAAACGGCACAACGCGAGGCGCTCGCGGCCGATGCCGGTTTGTGCATTGTTGAGAGTGATGTGGTGGTTACCCCCCAAACGTTGCAGGGATTGTATGACGGGGCGCTGGCCCAGCCTCAGTGTGGCATAGCAGCCTCAGTAACGGTTGACGATGCGGGAGCAATCAATTACCCCTATCTTTATGCGCGGGGAATGGAGAACCGTGTGGTTAATGTCAAGAAGCATTGTAGTTTTTGCTGTTCGCTCTTAACGCCTGCTTTGCTCCAGGCTTATCCGTTTACAGCGCTTAATCCTGAAAAGAACTGGTACGATGTGACCATTTCGCACGAGTCGCTTGAGCGAGGTTTCAGTAACTACCTCTTTACCAACCTGCCGGTCATTCATCGCCCCCATCAAAGCCGTCCTTGGAAGCAGCTCAAATATACCAATCCCCTAAAGTACTATTGGCTTAAGTTTACCAAGGGATTAGATAAGATATAGCAGGCGGCAGGAAACCCGTGGCCTGCAAACCGGACGATTTGCCTGGTTTGAGCACAAATGTATAAAGTAGTAATGGCTTGAGCCTTACAAACACAAGGCTTTGGCCTAACGGACAAGTATATGAAGAAGTTCTTGTTTTTGATAAGCCTTTTTATGGCTTTTGTTACGGTTTCGGCCCAATCAGTAGCTGATAGCGTGCGTCGCGAGGTGGTGTTCGAAACCACCAGTGGTTCATTCCGTGTAATGCTCTATAACGATACGCCGCTGCATCGCGACCAAATGCTCCGCTTGGTTGCCGAGGGGTATTACGACGGGTTGTTGTTTCATCGCGTCATACCCAACTTTATGATTCAAGCCGGCGACTCTGCCAGTCGTCATGCGCAGCCTGGAGTTTTGTTGGGCGACTCGCGTGAGCCGTACGCCATTCCGGCCGAAATACGTTTTCCCGTGCATTGTCATAAACGTGGAGCCCTTGCAGCAGCCCGCGAGAGCGACCAGGTCAACCCCGAGCGAAAATCGTCGTACAGCCAGTTTTACATAGTGATAGGCAGTGTGTTCAGCGATCCGGTGCTCGACAAAGTGCAGGAACGTATTGATAAAGCTACAGGCGGGCAGGTAAAACTTACGCCCGAGGTACGCGAAATTTACCGTACGCAGGGTGGTACTCCCCATCTCGATGGTCAGTACACCGTCTATGGCGAGGTTGTCGAAGGAATGGAGGTTGTTGAACAGATACAATGGGCCGATCGCGACGAAAACAACCGTCCCTTGCAGGATGTGCGCATTCTCAAGGCCCGCATAGTCAAGTAGCGGCATTGCTATGCGGCGGAAGGTCTGGTTCTGCGGGAGCGTTTGGTTGGCGCATGTCGGGTTTCAGAGGTTCGACGTGTGTTGTAATAAATGTTTTGTGGCCGAACCGTGTACGCAGCTTGTCTTCAATCTCGCGTGTGGCCCGGTGTGCCTCGTTCAGGGTGGTGTTACCATCCATTCTAAAGTGCACCTCGATGGCTGAATAGCTGCCAATGTGGCGTGTGCGCAGGTTGTGCGGGTCGCTCACACCAGGTTGTTGCTGTATGATGTTGGTAATGAACCTTTCATCGTCCTCGGGCAATGATTTATCGAGCAGTTCGTCCATACTTGGCCGGATAAGTTGATAAGCTACGCGCAGAATGAGCCCGCTCACTACTATGGCTGCAAGCGGGTCGAGCACTCTCCAGTTTTCGCCCAGCATAATGGCACCGCCAATGCCGGCAGCAGTTCCGATGCTCGACAGGGCATCGCTACGGTGATGCCAGGCATTAGCCGTCATGGCCTGCGACTGGAGCACCTTTCCGCGGCGTGCCGTCCACTGGTAGAGCATCTCTTTGGAAACGACCGACAGCAGGGCCGCAGCAAGGGCAATAGGGCCTGGTTGTGCCAGCGTGCCGCCTTGTATGAATACGGCTATTTGGTTCAGTCCGTTCCATAGAATGCCCACACCTACGGCAGCCAGCATCAGGCCAATCAGCGCTGTAGCCAGTGTTTCGTATTTGCCGTGTCCGTAGTCGTGTCCGGCATCGCAAGGCTTGCCTGCCAGTTTTACAAACACAATAACCACCACATCGGTCACAAAGTCTGACAGAGAGTGTACGGCATCGGCAAGCATGGCCGCGCTTCCTCCCACGATGCCAGCTATGAATTTGAATACCAGCAATCCAAAGTTGACCAGGCTTCCCCAAAGTGTAACTTTAAAGATTTCACGTTCGCGGTTATCGGTTGATACTTGATTGTTTGTGTTGTTCATGTCCCATTGTTTGTGCAACAGCCCGCAGCAATTAAATGCTGCGGGCTGTTGGCGTTATTGGTAGGGCAGAACAAGCAGTTCTGCCCTTTTATACATAGGGTTGCCTTGTTTAGAAAACCTCGATGCTGTAGCCGCCGTTCCAGGTTTCGCCGGCGTGAGCGCAGTTAATAAAGGGTCGCTCTTGAATAGGACCTTCAAAATGCTGGTGGTCACAGAGTCCGTACCAAGGTTCGCAGCAAACAAAGGGCGAGTGCAGGCCGGTAGGACTCCAAAAGAGCCATGCTGCCGAGGAACTCTCAACGCGGGCAATGGGTTGTCGGTTAAGGTCGAGCACAGTGGCTGCACTGATTTGATGGTTGTCGAATATCAACGCCTCGTTGGCAAAAGTGGCTACAGTCAGGGGCACCAGGCCATCATCGGTCAGGGGTACAGGGTGCTTGTCGGCTTCGAGGCATCCCTGGTCGCCGGCACGCCAAATGTATTCGGGTTTACCTTCCAGGCGGATGTAGCCGTCAATCTCGTTTTCCTCTTTCCATTCGGGCAGTGCAATGGCCGGGTGTCCGCCTATTTGGAACCAAAGGTCGCATCCACCGGTGTTGATAACCTCAAAGTCGGCCATGAGCTTACGGCCGCACAGACGGTAGGTTACAGCTACTTTGAAGGCAAAGGGGAATAGTTCAAAATCGCGTATAGTGCTGGTATATTCCAATCGGGCGCTGTCGGCCGTTGTTTCGGTCACCTGCCAGGTGCGTCCGTTTACGAATCCGTGTTTCGGAATGCGTACTTCTTTGCCGTCAATGCGGCAAACACCGTTCCACATGCCGCCAACAATGGGAAAGAGGATGGGCGAACGGCCGTCCCACCAGCGGGCATCGCCCTGCCAAAGGTATTCGCGTCCTGTGCGAACGTCTTGTACGTTTTGTACTTCAGCGCCCTCGGGGCTGATAACCACGCGGAGCTCATCGTTGCAAATTGTTGTCATACTGATAATTGATTGGGTTAGCGTATAGGGCAAAGTTAATACTATTATTCGAGAGTCTGTGTTAAAAGTAAGATTTTAATGACAAATTATTCCGAAGCACCGGTAGTAAGGTTTTCTAAGTATTGTTACAGGTCAGCTGGTTGAACTGCAGCATTGGGGTGTAGTTGTTTTTACACGGCGTTTTGAATAGTTTGCTTTGCTTTAAGGCCATGCCAAAATGCGATTGGTAAAGGGGGAGAGCATCTGCCTGAGGCCGAAAGTATCTGTTGCGTATATAAGTGCGTGCAATTTGACGGAGGAATGGAATTTTCAAGTTCCGTTCTAAGGGGTAATAAAACAAAAAAGGCAGCGCATTGCCTAAGCAACTTGCTACCTTTAAAACCAGTCGGGGTGACTGGATTCGAACCAGCGACCACACGCCCCCCAGACGCGTACTCTAACCGGGCTGAGCTACACCCCGAATTGCGAGTGCAAAAGTACAACATTTTCTTCAATCTACAAATTTTTCGGGAGTTTTTTGCATAAAAAATGCAGAAGCGAGGCTTTTTTCTCCAGTTTTTCTCCATTCGGTGCATTTAGTATAGCCTATAGCGGGAGTAACGGACAAAAAAACACTATCTTTGCGAAGTTATGTTTCGGCAGGGGGCAGTTTATGGTGCCTGACCCTTATCCGGCAGGTCAATCAGCTCTGACGGGAGTGTCCGGTTTACGCATTCAGCCCCTTGTGTGCAGGTGTTTGTACCTACTGTCCGATAGTCCCCCTTGTCAGTAATCTGCTTTAAATGATGTATCAACCTCGCTATCCCCACCGGCTGCATGCAACGGTCAACCTTCCACTTTCGAAGAGTTTGAGCAACCGGGCTTTGCTGGTCAGTGCCTTGAGCGGTTTAGAGTTGCAACCTGTACAACTGGCCATTTGCGACGATACCCTTGTTATGCGCAAAGCCTTATTCAGCCGTGAGCGGGAACAGACAGTTCATGTGGGTGCAGCAGGAACGGCTATGCGCTTTCTGACCGCCTACTATGCCGTATGCCAGGGCGAGGAGCATCTGCTTACCGGTACCGAACGCATGTTGCAGCGCCCGATAGGCATTTTGGTCGATGCGCTGCGCAGTCTTGGAGCAACCATCAGCTATGAAGGCGCAGCGGGCTATCCTCCCCTTCGTATCGTTGGCCGCAGGTTGCAAGGCGGACGGGTGGAACTGCCGGCCGACGTCAGTTCGCAGTTTGTATCGGCTTTGTTGATGGTTGCCCCTTGTATGGAGCACGGTTTGGAAATCGGGCTTGTAGGTAAAGTGGTTTCGCGCCCCTACATCGACATGACACTTTCGCTGATGCGTCGGTTTGGTGCCAAAGTCCGTTGGACCGATGCACAGACCTTGCAGGTTGAGGCCGGAGCCTATGTGCCGGATGCCGGTTATACGGCCGAGGCCGACTGGAGCGCAGCCTCGTACTGGTTCGAAACCGTGGCCCTTTCGGGCGATGCCCATGCCCAAATAGCGCTGCCAGGCCTCCGGCTCGACAGCGTGCAAGGCGACCGGGCTGTAAGCAGCTATTTTGCTCCGCTGGGCGTAGGCTGTTGTTTGGCCAGTGACGGGGCGGGAGTGGTAGTGATGCGCAATGCGACGCATTTGCTGCCTCCGGGTGCATTATACGAACTCGACCTTTCGGGGCAGCCCGATTTGGCCCAGACACTGGTAGTTACCTGTGCCATGCTGCGCAGGCCTTTCCGCTTCAGCGGACTGGCATCCTTGCGACTGAAAGAGACCGACCGCCTTGAAGCCTTGCGTTGCGAACTCAGCAAACTGGGCATTACACTCAGCATAGAGGGCAACGATATACTCCATGTAACAACCTATGCCGATGGAGTGCCCTGTTATGACGGCCGCGCCATCGAAACTTACAGCGATCACCGCATGGCCATGGCCTTTGCTCCGGTGGCCCAGGTGTTTCGGCAACTCCGCATTGCTCACCCCGAGGTAGTAAGTAAAAGTTACCCCGGCTATTGGAAAGAAATCGAAAAGCTTTGAATTATGAAAGTACTGCTTTTATCTCTGTTGGGCCTCTTTGTGGTGGCTCTGCTTGCGGGTTGGTTGCGTAACCGCTCGCTCAAAAAGAAACTCGAGCGTGGCGAGATAGACCAAATGCCCGGCATTCAAAAAGCCCGCCCCGATGGTTGTTGCGGTCAGCATGAAGTGTGCGAAAAAGAAAGTTTGCTGGCTGCTGTAAGCAAAGAGATTGAATATTACGACGACGAAGAACTCGATACCTTTCGGGGACGTGCTTCTGAAGATTATACGGCACAGGAGATTGAACGCTTTGAAGAGGTGCTCACAACCATGCGCGATGACGAGGTGGCAGGCTGGGTGCGTTCGCTCCAGTTGCGCGGCATCAATTTGCCCGATGCCATCAAAGACGAGGTGTTCCTGATAGTCGGAGAGTTCCGCAGCGAGGCCCATCACCGCTCGGCAGCGCACACCAGGTAATGCCCCTCTCATTCAATACACAAACAAAGACAATGACAATACTATCCTATCCTTTTTTTCAGAATGCCCTTGCCGGCGCCTTGTTGGCCTCGGTGCTTTGTGCCGTGATAGGTACCTATGTAGTTACCCGCCGGCTGGTCATTGCAGGAGGCGGTATGGCCCATGCCTCGCTGGGCGGGGTGGGACTTGGAGCCTATTTGGGTTTTTCGCCCCTTTGGGGGGCTGCCGTCTTTGCCGTTGTATCGGGTTTTGCCATCCGCTGGCTCGGAAATCGTCGGCGTGTGCGCGAAGACTCAGCCGTGGCCATGCTTTGGACCTTCGGCATGGCCTTGGGTATACTCTTTGCCTATATGGCTCCAGGTTTCATGACCGATTTGCCCTCCTATCTTTTTGGCGATATACTCAGCATTTCGCACACCGACCTTGCTGTGCTCGGTTTGCTCACTCTTGTTACCGTATTACTTTACGGCTTGTTTCAGCGGGCGGTGGTAAGTGTGGCAAGCGACAGCGACTTTGCCCGTACCCAGGGACTTCCTGTTGATACCATCGAAGGTGTGCTGGTAGTGCTAACGGCCCTGACCATTGTGGGGTGTCTGCATTTGGTAGGCATTGTGATGGTCATTTCGCTGCTGAGTGTACCCCAGCTCACGGCAGCACTCTTTGTGCGCACCTTCAGACGTATGGTTTGGCTTTCGGCTCTCATTGCCTATGCAGGCTGTGTGGGTGGCTTGTTTTTGTCATACTATGCCGATGTGCCGGGCGGCGCCTCTATTATTTTAGTTAGTATAGGTATTTATGCCCTTTGCCGCATAATAAAAAGCGTATTCCGTAGTTAAACAACCCAAAGGCAGTTTGCTGCCGCAATCCACCATAAGCATTGAAACCCATACGCTCCATATTTAGCCTCTGGACTGCTATTGTACTCCTATTGCTGCTCAGCTCGTGTTCTACCAAGAAGAATACGGGCATGACACGCTGGTGGCATTCGTTTACAGCCCGCTATAACACCTATTTTAATGCCGACCAGGCATTTATAGAAGGCCAAAAAGCTAAAGCCGATGGCCATAAAGACAACTTTACCGAGATGTTGCCCGTATTCCTGGTGGGCAATGAAAAATCGCGCGAGGCGGGCAAGGCCCAATACGAAACCGCCATCACCAAATGCCAAAAGGCCATTACGTTGCACTCTATCAAGCGGCGGCCGCAAGTTAGTGCATCGAAGCGCAAAAGTGCTAAGATGAAGCAGTACCTTCAGCGTAAAGAGTTCAACCCCTTTCTTAAAAATGCCTGGCTCCTGATGGGGCAGGCTCAGTTTCAGAAGGGCGATTTTTTGGAGGCAGCCTCCACGTTTTCGTACATAGCCCGCCTCTATGCAGCCGAGCCTGCGGTAGCTACCGAGGCCCGGCAGTGGCTGGCCCGTAGCTATGCCCAGATTGACTGGTATTACGATGCCGAAGACGCCCTGTCGAAGGTAAGGCGCGATTCGGTGTCGAAGCGTGTGGCCCGTTTGGCCGATGCCACCCAGGCCGACCTCTTGCTGCGTCAGGAGCGCTATGCCGATGCCCTTCCCTATCTGGAGCGTTCGGCCAGCCATGCCACAGGTGAGTTTAGGCAGGCGCGTCTGTATTACCTCCTCGGACAGGTGTATCACCAACTCGGTAATCGCGAAAAAGCATATAAGTCGCTGGCTCGCTGCATCCGCAAGAGTCCGCCGTTTGAACTGTCGTTTAATGCCCGCATCCTTCAAACTGAAGTGCAGGCGGCCGATAGCCGTTCGGGAAAGAAGATGATAGCCCGCTTGCGGCGCATGGCGCGTTCGGCAAATAACAAAGACTACCTTGACCAGGTATATTACGCCATGGGCAATATTTACCTGACTAACCGCGACACCCTTCATGCCATTTCAGCTTACGAAACCGGTCGCGAAAAAGCTACCCGCGCGGGGGTTGAAAAGGGCATTCTGCTTCTGCGGCTCGGTTCGCTTTATTGGGAAAAGCGAAAGTTTAAGCAGGCACAGCAGTGCTATACCGAGGCGTTGGGCATGATTGAAAAAACACATGACAATTACGAAGAGGTAACCCGCCGTTCAAAAGTACTCGACAAACTGGTGCCTTATACCTCGGCCGTTCAGTTGCAGGACAGTTTGCAGGCGCTTTCGAGGATGGGCGAAGCCGAACGTAATGCGGCCATCGACCGGGTAATCGAAGCCCTCAAAAAGAAGGAAGAGGAGGAACGCCAGGCCCGTCTTGACTCAGCAGCCGAGGCACGAGCCGAAGCCAACGGACTCAACGACTTTATGGGCAATAACAATGCACCCAATGCCGGACTCCGCCCGCAAAACAATCAGCAGCAGGTATGGTACTTTTATAACCCCATGCTCGTAATGCAGGGTAAGGAGGACTTTAAAAAGCAATGGGGCAAACGTAAAAACGAAGATAACTGGCGACGCTCCAACCGCACGGTAGTGGCAATGGACGATGACGAAGGCTATGATTACGAAGCTGAAGATTCGTTGCAGGCACTGGCCGATTCGGCAGCGCTCAATGCCGAGGAGCAAGCACCCATGTCTGAAGCCGACTCTTTGGCCAACGACCCCCATTGCCGCGAGTACTACCTCAAGCAAATACCCTTTACGCCCGAGGCCCGGGAAGCGTCTGACGAAATTATTAAAGACGCGCTCTACAATGCAGGTATTATTGAAAAAGATGACCTGGAGGACTTTCCGCTTGCGGCAGGTACCCTGGAACGTCTGACGAGTCAGTACACCCAATTTGACCGTATGGCTGAGGCTTACTACCACCTGTTTTTGCTTTACTCAAGGTGGGGCAAACCCGATAAAGCCCAGGCTGCGCGCAACTTCCTGGCATCGGCCTATCCCGACCACGAACTGACACGCTTGATAACAGCTCCCGACTTTGAGCAACAGGCCCGCTATGGCAAGCAACTCGAGGATTCGCTCTACGCTGCAACCTATCGAGCATACCGAAACCGTGATGAGGCTACCGTAGCGAAGAATTTTGCTTATTCAACGGCTAAATACCCCTCGGGGCTTAACCGGCCGAAGTTTATCTTGGTTCATGTGTTGAGCCGTTTGGCTACGGCCGATACCCAAGAACTGGTTGCCGAATTGCGAAAACTGGTAGGCGACTTCCCCGAGAGCGATGTCAGCCAGTTGGCAGGCATGCTGGTGCGCGGACTTGAAGCCGGCCGTCAAATAGGTACAGGTACCTTCGACTTAGGGTCGCTCTGGGACCGTCGTTCGGCAGCAGCCGACTCGCTGGCTACCGATGCCGCCAGGCAGAAGCAGTTCTCGACCGAGCGCGAAACGCCCTTCCTCTTTGTCCTGGCCTATCCCACCGACTCTATCGATACCAACCGCTTGCTCTATGAAATGGCGCATTTTAACTTTGCCTCGTTCGTTGTGCGCGGTTTCGACATGGAAGTTGTTAAGGCCGATGGAATCAGCCAGCTCCGCATAGCCGGCTTTGCCTCGTACGACGAGGCGCATGCTTATGCACAGCGCTGCTATAAAGACAAAGAACTTTATCCCTTCCTTAAACGCGGACGCGTGCTGCTCATTTCGAAAACGAACCTCGATATGTTGGGAACGCTCTTCAGCTTTAACGATTACCAGCAATTCTTTGACCAAACCTTTGCACCCATCGAACTGAAGCCTGGTCAGCCCATTGAACAACTCATACCGGTAGAGCAGCACTACGAAGATGAGTACACTCCCGAGGAACTCGAACGTATGAACAGCGAAAGCGGGGATGAACCCCTTGACGACGATGGCGGCGAGTGGTATTAGGTGGCAGTAACGACTGCTGATAGAGATTGCTTTGCCGCTTTATGCAGCTATCTTGCAGCCACAATACTACTGATAAATAAAAACAACCGGAGGGTCGACTTGCGCAGGCAGGCCGGCCCTCCGGTTTGAAGGACATCAATCGTTCCAACTGCCAGCCTTCCGGCCCTTTGGGCTTTACAGGCTTTGCCACCTTTTGGTATTGGCTGCGGAACATCGATTAGAGCATAATTTGAGTAGTCACACTCCATGCCGTGTATCGTGATGGCATGCCTGAACAGTTGCACACATGTGTGTAGAAATAGCTACGCCGTGCAGGTAGCAGCAAATAGGCTGCTGGTGTAAAAGCATTGCCGGCTGTCGAGATGGGTAGGGCGTGAGTAAAAGGTGCTTCAATAGTTGTTTGTTCACCAAAGAATGCGTACTTTTACACCTTGATAGTTCAGGGGACTTTATCTATATCGGCCCCGTTTAAGACACTCCACAGTAGGCAAAATAGTTGTTAGTATGGCTGCGCTCTGCCCTTTAGGCACAGCGTTTAAGTCTGCATTGCCCAAACATTTCGCATTATGCAAATTTCAGAAATACTTCCGCTTTATGCACAGCATCCGCAAGTAGCCGGCCTTGCCCGATTACTGGCCGAAGGTCAGCCGGCACTTATACATTTGCAAGGATTGCAAGCCTCGGCAGCCCCGATGGTTTTTGCCTCGCTTACAGCCCGGCAGCAGGTTGTGTGCCGTCCGTTTCTAATTGTGCTCGATGATGAAGAAGAAGCGGGTTATTTTTATCATGACCTGACGCAAATGTTGGGCGAGGAACAAGTGTTTTTTTATCCTTCGGCCTATCGCCGTGCCGTGAAGTATGCCCAGCGCGATGCAGCAAACGAAATTTTGCGTACCGATGTACTCAACCGGCTGTCCAAACAGTTTGACGCAAGCCGTCCGCTCTACATTGTGAGCTATCCCGACGCTCTGTCTGAGCGTGTAGCTCCCCCCGACAGTCTCAAGGAGCGCACCTTGCATATAGAGCAGGGTGGAAGCTACGACCTTTCCGACCTTACACACCGTCTGCTAGAATTAGGCTTTGTGCGTAAGGACTATGTTTACGAACCGGGAGAGTTTGCAGTACGCGGATCCATTCTCGATATTTTTTCGTATGCCTCAGAGTTTCCATTCCGCATCGACTTTTTTGGCGATGAAGTCGACTCACTTCGTACCTTCGAAGTGCAGACTCAACTTTCGCGCGAGCGAAAGGAGCATGTGAGCATTGTGCCCGATACGGAGCAGGGAGTAGTCGGGAATCTTGTACCCTTTACCGAATATTTACCAGCTAACACCGTGCTGGTAGTTAAGGACTTGGCTTTGGTGCACGATAAGGTGGAACATAGCTACCAGGAGGGTTTTGCCCGCCAGGCCTTGCAGGCTGGCGATGCTAATTCGGAGATGGAAGCGGCCGAACTGCGTGAGCGCCTTAATCGCGAAAGCCTGCTTATTCAAGGCAAAACCCTTTTGCGTGGCGTAGCTTCGTTGCAGCGTGTAAATATTGGCACACAGCCATTGGGAACCCCTTCGGCCATCCTGCGTTTTAATATTTTGCCACAGCCCATTTATCACAAAAACTTCGAAATGTTGCGGCAAAACCTTGGACAGTATCGTGCCGATGGTTTCCGTTTGTTCATTTTGGCCGACAGTGCCAAGCAGACAGAGCGTCTGCAAAGCATATTTGAGGAGATGGGTGATGGCTACACGGTGTTCGAACCCGTTTTGAAAACCCTTCATGCAGGCTTTTCGGATGCCGACCTCAAATTATGCTGCTTTACCGATCATCAGATATTCGATCGCTTCCATAAATACAACCTCAAGTCCGACCACGCCCGCGATGTAAAAATGGCTCTATCGCTCAAGGAACTCATGCAGTTCGAACCGGGCGATTACGTAGTGCATATAGACCATGGAGTGGGGCGCTTTGCGGGGCTGGTTCGAATGCCGGCATCGGATGGCGAAATGCAGGAGATGATAAAACTTATCTATAAAAACGACGATGCTGTGTACGTATCTATTCACTCGTTGCACAAGGTGTCGAAGTATAAAGGAAAGGAAGGCGAGCCGCCCCGCATCAGTAACTTGGGTACCGGAGCCTGGGAAAAACTCAAGGAGCGTACCAAGAATAAGATAAAAGATATAGCCCGCGACTTGATAAAACTTTACTCGCAGCGTAAAGAAGAAAAAGGCTTTGCCTTCAGTGCCGACTCGTTTATGCAACACGAACTCGAAGCCGGCTTTGCCTACGAGGATACTCCCGACCAATTGCGTGTGACGCAGGAGGTGAAGGCCGATATGGAAAGCAGCCGCCCCATGGACCGTCTGGTGTGTGGTGATGTGGGCTTTGGTAAAACCGAAATTGCCGTACGTGCTGCCATGAAGGCAGCTGCCGATAATAAACAGGTGGCCGTACTCGTGCCGACTACGGTACTGGCTTTGCAGCATTACCGCACCTTTGCATCAAGGCTCAAGGATTTTCCTGTACGGGTAGACTATCTAAGCCGCGCCCGCTCTACAGCGCAGACCAAAGCAGTGCTCAACGACTTGCAGTCGGGGGCTATCAATATATTGGTAGGTACGCAAAAGCTTATCGGCAAGAGTGTCAAGTGGCACGACCTGGGTTTGCTCATTATCGACGAGGAACAGAAGTTCGGAGTAGCTGTGAAAGAAAAACTCCGCCAGCTAAAAGTAAATGTCGATACCCTTACCATGTCGGCAACTCCCATTCCGCGTACGTTGCAATTCTCGCTGATGGGTGCGCGCGATTTCAGTGTAATTCAAACTCCGCCACCCAACCGCCGGCCTATACAAACTGAAATTCATACTTTCGGACACGAAGTGATTGCCGAGGCGGTGAATTTTGAAATGAGCCGCAACGGACAGGTCTACATCGTGACCCATCGTGTGGCATCGCTGCAAACGCTGGCTAACATGGTGCATAAGTATGTGCCTGATGCACGTATTTGCATCGGACACGGACAAATGCCCTCCGACCAGCTCGAAAAGGTAATAATGGATTTCGTAAACTACGACTATGATGTGCTGATAGCTACCACTATTGTAGAAAACGGAATAGATATACCCAATGCCAATACCATAATCATTGATGCAGCCCACCACTTTGGCCTGTCGGATTTGCACCAGATGCGCGGACGCGTGGGACGTGGCTCACGTAAAGCCTTCTGTTACCTGCTGGCGCCTCCGTTGGCCTTGTTGCCCGATGAGTCGCGCCGCCGGTTGCAAGCCATTGAGAATTTCTCGGATTTGGGTTCGGGCATACACATAGCCATGCAGGACCTTGACATTCGAGGTGCAGGTAATTTGTTGGGAGCCGAGCAGAGCGGTTTTATTGCCGACTTGGGCTACGAAACCTATCAAAAGATTTTGGCGCAGGCTGTGACGGAGTTGAAAAATGATGAGTTTGCCGACCTTTATGCCGAGGAACTGAAGCAAAACGGCGGCTTGAGCGGTGAGCGCTTTGTGGACGACTGTACAGTAGAGTGCGACCTGCATGCTTATTTTCCTGAAAATTATGTGCCTGGAGCCACTGAGCGCATGCTGCTTTACCGCGAACTCGATTCGCTCAGCACCGATGAACAGATTGCAGCCTTTAGGCAGCGCATGGAAGACCGCTTTGGCACAATGCCGCCCGAGGGTGAGGAATTGCTTCGTATTGTTCCCTTGCGTGCCCTGGGGCGTAAGGCCGGTGCAGAGCGTCTGGTGCTGAAAGGAAAACGAATGTTTGTTTATTTTGTGTCTAATCTGAATAGTCCTTATTATAATAGCGATACATTTGGACGCATTATAGAGTTTGCTACCAACTCTTATAGTCGTTGTAAACTGGAGGAAACCAACGGACGCCGGCGCATGATTGTGAAGGATGTGCATAATGTTGAGTCGGCTCTGCTCGTGTTGCGTACCATCCTGCAAACAGGTATTTAAGCCTTGTTTTAACGCAGCAAACGCTTATTTATGCTCAATCGTGTAGTAAATAACCGTTTGCTGCGTCTATTTATATGAATACTGACAAATTACATGACTGTTAGCATGAGCGAAAAAGAATTTTCCGGTCTCGTCAAAGAATATAAGAGTACCATCTATACCGTTTGCTATATGTTCTCCAAAGACGAGGACGAGGTGAACGATTTGTTTCAAGAAGTGCTGATAAACATATGGCGGGGTTTGGATAGTTTTAAAGGCGAGGCTAAATTGTCGGCGTGGATATACCGCATCAGTTTGAATACCTGCATCAGTGCTGACCGCAAGAAAAAGCGCATGCCGACAATCCCCCTGGAGATGGATGCTAACCTTTATGAGGACGATACAGCAGAGGTAAAGCAAATACAGATGCTTCACCGACGGGTACACCGGCTCAAACCTTTTGACCGTGCCATCGTTTTGCTTTGGCTCGAAGGATTACCTTATGATGAGATAGGTGCAATTATTGGTATCAGTGCCAAAAACGTGTCGGTGCGCCTGGTGCGCATTCGCGAAGAACTCAAAAAAATGAACGATTAAGTTGTTGCATCTCATTCAATACTCAAAATAAAGAATAAACCTACGGCGATAAATATGGAAGAATTGAACGAATTGAAAGGGCAGTTCCGTATGCTCCGTGAAACCCTCGATAATCAGCGTATTGTTGATGACCGCCAAATACAGGAAGCCATGAAAAGCCGCATCCGTTCGGTTAACAAATACTATTGGCTCAGTTTGGCAGGCGACCTGATAGCGATTCCTTTTTGTACTTACGTTTTGCGCGATTTAGGCTTGTCGTGGCCTTTTTGTATAGCCACCATTCTGATGCTGGCAGTCGAAATGGTCGAATCATTCAGTACCCATCGGGGATTACACCCCAATATGCTGGCTTCGGCACCTGTGGCCGACACGGTGCGCAAACTGGCACGCTTGAAAATGCGTTATGCCAAGTGGCTCCGCATAGGTATGCTGATAATGGCAGTCTGGCTTATCTGGGCCGGATGGGAGGTGTATAACCATCCAACCCTCCCGCTCGACGAAAAGGTAGTGGTTGTTGTTGGCGGTGTGGTAGGAACTCTTTCCGGAGGACTGGTCGGCATCAAATTGAACCGCCGCATACAACGTATGGCTACCGAAATGCTCAATATGCTCAACGAAGACTAAGTGCGCGTATGATGTTGCATAAAACGCATGATGCACCTGGTGCATCATGCGTTTTTACCTTTTGAAGTGCAGCATCTCTTTAAAGCCTTAATGACCCTCAAATCTCTAAAAAGGCCCCACCGAAACGCTATATTAAGTACAGATGAGGCTTAAATGAATGTTTTTTTGAAAAAAATGGCCGAAAAGTTTGGTACTTTAAAAATAAGTGCGTACTTTTGCATCGCTTTCCAAGAGAAAGATATACATGGTGCTTATAGTTCAGTTGGTTAGAGCGTCAGATTGTGGTTCTGAATGTCATGGGTTCGAATCCCATTAAGCACCCCAGTTTAAACGTCCAAATTCGTAACATGCGAGTTTGGACGTTTTTCGTATTCTATCTCCTGTTAAGGTGTCCCGTAGGTTTGATTTTTCTTTTTCGCATTGCTAATCTATATGTTTATGGGTCAGCCCGATTTGATTGGCCGGAATATGAACCAAACTCATTGTGGAGTCGGTATACAAAGTGGCCACCGGCATGCGTAAATAGAGCAATCGGTAGCTCTTTGCAACGCATGCCGGTGGCCAGTTCAATAATGTTCGGATACATGTTCCGGTCCAATGGAATAGCCATATGGAGTAAGGGCTGACTTATGCCGGGGCTTTGGGTATTAGCTGCGAACACCTGCCGCTTTACTGTCCATGGCTTCGGTTTGCGGCCAAAGCACGAGTAAGGCTTCGGGGTCGGCACCGGTAATTTCGGCATACCCCTCGGCCATGAGGCGTTTCATGTTGTCGGTAGCCGGTAAGCGCTGCAGATTTTCGATGCCTTCGGCCAGACTCACCTGGCGAAAGCGGATGCGGTTCAAATCGACTACCTCAATATAAGGTTTTCCATCAACATAACCCATCAGCAGGTTTCCGCGCGAAAAGTCACGGTGAATCATGCCTGCCTGGTGCATACGGGCTGCTGTTCGGCCCACCTCACGCAGTAGTTCATCGGGATGTTCAATGCGTCCCTCCATCAAGTCGATGTAAGTGTAGGGTAATTGGCTGCGTACCGACACATAATAACTCTTGTCGAGCAATAAACCATTGCGCACTGTGCACCATGAAACAGGTTCGGGGCTTCCGATGCCGGCTTGGCGGAGCAGAGCGGCATACTCGCATGAACGTTGCGCCTTCGATTTGCGCAGCAAACCATAGGCCAGGCGATTGATAAGGTTGGGGCGGCAAAATTCTTTAACAACAACGCATTGCCCCTCGTGATTGAACTCGCGCAATTCGTTGCGGCCACGATAAATAACACGTCCTGTATCGGTGTGTTTAAAGCGGTAAGGCAGGGTTGCTGTAAAGAGTTTCCAGTGGGCATAGTTCCTGGTGGTATGCAGACGAAGCGGATGGAACAGGCGGTAAATGCTGTTAATCAGTTTCGACCACGTGCGCCTGTAGCGTAAGGGGCCACCTAGTTCCTGTTCAAAAAACTCAGGGTGGCGGTGGTTAAGCACCTTGATAACGTGACGCTTGAGTTGGCGGTCGGTTTCGCGCTTCGAGCCTCGGTGAATGCGGTAGTGCAACTCAATGTTAGGCAATCGCACCACTTTACCTCCGTCTTTCAGCATCGAAATCCAAAATTCCCAGTCCTCACGGGCAATAATGTCTTCGCAGTAGCCCCCAATGCGTTGCCAGTCGCTTTTACGGTAGAGTGCACAGGTATCCATGATGTTTTTGTGTGCCAGTTTGTTCAGCGTAAAAGGAGGCAAAACCCATTCGCCCGTGCGTCCTTCAAAAAAGTCGGCTCTGGGTGCCACCACCTTTACTTCGGGGTCGGCCTCTATGGCAGCAACAGCCCGTTCAACAAAGGTTGGTTCAATCAAGTTGTCGGCATCAACAGGCAATATCAGTTCGCCACGAGCCTGGCCGATGGCAGCATTACGTGCGCGGCATACCCCGGCATTAGCCTGATGCAACAAGCGTATACGGGAGTCGGAAGCAGCAAATTCGGCAACAATATGATGCGAGCCATCGGTCGAACCGTCGTCCATGCAGACAACTTCGATGTTGGTGTAGGTCGATGCAAGCACCGAGCGCAGCGTATCGCCGATATAGGCCTCAGCGTTATAAATAGGAATGATGATGGATACCATTTTAAAGAATGCCCGGAATAGACCGGTGCTTTCTGCAAAAATAATAATAAATTTGCACATGGCTCTATATCAGCCGCTCCTGCCAACTACCGGCTGGAGTTGTGCTTCGCTTTTTTGAACTCAAATCATTGCATTTTGAATACAATAGCTCCTTTTTCGTCTCCGCTTTATCTGATGGCCAAGCCGTCTGGTTCGCGCTGCAACCTTTCGTGCAGTTACTGCTATTATCTGGAAAAGTCACATCTTTACGAAGGTGGCAAGCAGCAGATGAGTGATGAATTGCTCGAACGCTTTATACGCGACTATATGGCTGCGCAGACTATGCCGCAAGTGCTCTTTACCTGGCATGGTGGCGAACCTTTGATGCGTCCGCTCTCGTTTTATCGCCGGGTGGTAGAGCTACAGCACAAGTATGCGGCAGGCCGGCAAGTTGACAATTGCATACAAACCAACGGAACGTTGCTTACTGCAGATTGGTGTGCCTTTTTTAAAGAGCAAGGCTGGCTGGTTGGGCTCTCGGTCGATGGACCGCAGGAGTTTCACGACGAATACCGGCGCAACAAAGGCGGACGGCCAACCTTTCAGCAGGTAATGCGGGCCATCAACCTGCTGAACCGCTACGGAGTAGACTGGAATGCCATGGCCGTAGTCAACGACTTTAATGCCGACTATCCCCTCGACTTCTATCATTTTTTTAAAGAAGTAGGTTGCCATTATATACAGTTTACCCCGATTGTGGAGCGACTGGAGCATCATGCCGACGGGCGGCAGTTGGCTTCGGCTGCTGAGGCCGGAAAAGGCGGATTGATGGAGTATAGTATTACCCCCGAACAGTGGGGAAACTTTTTGATAACCTTGTTCGATGAATGGGTACATCACGATGTAGGCGAATATTTTATTCAGCTCTTCGATGCCACACTTGCTAATTGGGTGGGGCAGCCTCCCGGCATTTGCTCGCTTGCACCCACTTGCGGACATGCCGGTGTAGTAGAATGGAATGGCGATGTGTACTCCTGCGACCATTTTGTATTTCCGGAGTATTTGCTGGGTAATATCCGCGAGCGTACCATCAATGAAATGATGCATAGCACGCGGCAGCATGCTTTTGGACAGGCCAAACGTACGGCCCTCCCCACTCAATGCAAGGAGTGCAATTACTTGTTTGCCTGCAATGGCGAGTGTCCCAAAAACCGTTTTGCACGTACCGCTGACGGCGAACCCGGACTGAACTATCTGTGCAGTGGTTATTACCGCTTTTTTGAGCATGTAGCACCCTATATGGATTGGATGAAGCGTGAATGGCTCAACCATCGTGCCCCGGCAGGTATTGTAGACTGGCTGCGTGAACATCCCGATGCTTTTTAGCCTGGCGCAATCCATTGGGGGCGCCCCGTCTCTACCTTTGTTCTTACGGGTGGCCTGATGCATGTGCGGACACTCCGGCCGGTATGTTTTATATGCTTGTGCAAGCATGATGTGAACCGACAGGAAAATGCTAGAAATAATCGAGCATATGCATGGGCAAACAGCGAAGTCTTAGCAACAAGCAGAAATGCCGCTTAGGGCTTTCGATATCCCGAAAATTTCCCTAATTTTGCTCCTTACAAACCTAAATACCTTTATATCATGGATATAGTAGAAAGATTTTTGAAGTACGTAAGCTTCGACACCCAGTCGGCAGAGGATACCGGCAAAACACCCAGTACCGACAAGCAGTTTAAACTGGCAGAATACCTTACACAGGAATTGCAAGCACTCGGACTGACCGAAGTCGAAATGGATGCCAATGGCTATGTATATGCCACTTTGCCTGCTAATACAGACCGCCAATTGCCCGTAATAGGCTTTATTGCACATATGGACACCAGCCCCGACTGCTCAGGAGCCAATGTAAAACCCCGTATTGTTGAAAAGTACGATGGTGGAGACATTGTGCTTGATGCTGAGGCCGGACTTGTAACTTCGCCAAAGAAATTTCCTGAATTGCTCGATCACGTAGGCGAAGATATCATTGTAACCGATGGCCATACGCTGCTGGGTGCAGACGATAAAGCCGGCATCGCCGAAATTGTGCAAGCTATGGAGTACCTCTTGGCACATCCCGAAATAAAGCACGGAAAAGTGCGCGTAGGATTTAATCCCGACGAAGAAATTGGGTTGGGAGCTCATAAGTTTGATGTTGAGAAGTTTGGCTGTGAGTGGGCCTATACCATGGATGGCGGTGAACTGGGCGAACTGGAGTACGAAAACTTTAATGCAGCCAGTGCCAAAATCGAGGTAAAGGGTGTGAGCGTGCATCCGGGTTATGCCAAGGGTAAAATGCTTAATGCCGCCCGTATAGCAGCCGAGCTCGCAGCACAGATGCCAACTCACGAAACACCGGAGCAAACCACCTCGTACGAGGGCTTCTACCATCTGTTGGGTATTGAAGGCAATGTAGAGCATGCCACACTCTCGTACATTATTCGTGACCACGACCGCGAACGCTTTGAGCATCGCAAGGCATTTGTTGAAAAAGCCGTGGAGTGGACAAATGCCCGGTATGGTGCAGGCACCGTACTGGCTGAAATTCACGACCAGTACTACAACATGTGCGAAATGATAAAGCCCGTACCCCATGTAGTCGACATTGTGCTCGAGGCTATGCAGGCTTGCAACATCCCTCCCCGTGTGCGAGCTATTCGTGGAGGTACCGACGGTGCACAACTTTCGTTCAAGGGTTTGCCTTGTCCCAATATTTTTGCAGGTGGACTCAACTTCCATGGTCCGCATGAGTTCCTGCCGATTCCCTCGTTAAAGCGTGCATCGGAACTGGTGGTTAAAATCATCGAACTGACAGCACAACGTTAATCGGGTGGCGCAGTCTGGATCTTGTGGACCAGGCTGCGTTACTTTTTTCTGCTTTATATTTTTTCATTACTACTGTACTTTATATAATACTGCACGATATATGGAAAGTTTTATCTCCGACCTTGCGCTCATTCTAATTTCGGCCGGTTTAGTTACGCTGGTATTTAAACGCCTCAAGCAACCCTTGGTACTGGGCTATATCGTGGCAGGTTTTTTGGCCGGCCCCCACATGCCCTACACCCCTTCGGTGTGCGATATGAGCAGCATCCGGACGTGGGCAGATATCGGAGTTATCTTTTTGATGTTTACCTTGGGTCTGGAGTTCTCCTTTAAAAAAATAGTCAAGATGGGTGTAGGTCCGGTCATAGCAGCCTGCAGCGTGATGTTTTGCATGATGAGTGTGGGCAGTGCCGTAGGCCATTTTTTTAATTGGGGAACCATGAACAGCCTGTTTTTAGGAGGTATGTTGGCCATGTCGAGTACTACAATTATTTACAAGGCCTTCGACGATCTGGGGCTTCGGCAGCAAAAGTTCTCGGGCGAGGTTCTCTCAGTGCTTATTCTTGAAGACATTTTGGGCATCTTGTTGATGGTGGTGCTTAGTGCAGTAGCAGTGTCACGCCGATTTGAGGGCATGGAACTGGTAGGGAGTTTGTTTAAACTGGGCTTTTTCCTGGTGCTATGGTTTGTGGTAGGGCTTTATTTAATTCCTATTTTTTTACGCAAAGCCCACAAGTGGCTCAATCGCGAAACCTTGCTGGTAGTAAGCATAGGTCTTTGCTTTTTACTGGTGGTTATGGCAAATAAAGCCGGATACAGTTCGGCCTTTGGTGCCTTTATGATGGGCAGCATACTGGCCGAAACGGTCGAGGCTGAGCGTATTGAGCGAGTTGTATCGCCAGTAAAAGATTTGTTTGGTGCTATCTTTTTTGTATCAGTTGGCATGTTGGTCGATCCGGCCGTGTTGGCTCAGTATTGGCTCCCGATATTGGTAATCTGTCTGGCCATTATGGTTGGCCAGGCCATATTCGGTACGTCCAGTTTTCTTATTTCGGGACAACCCTTGCGTACAGCCATACAAGGAGGTTTTTCGCTGGCACAAATTGGTGAGTTTGCCTTCATCATAGCATCGCTGGGCATATCGCTGCATGTAACCGACGATTTTTTATATCCCGTAGTTGTTGCAGTAAGTATCATTACCACATTCTTTACTCCTTATATGATTCGTGCAGCGCGTCCGGTGTGCGACATGGTCGAACGCATAGTACCTGCCAATGTGCTGCAGCGCTTGAGTGAACGAGGCGAAAAAACGCAAGTATCCGAAGTGCGTAACGGTTTGTGGAAGAGTTTGTTGATGGCATTGATCAGTCAGGTAGGCGCATATCTTACCTTGAGTGTCGCAGTTATACTCATATCGTTTGCTGTGTTGCTTCCGTTATGTCGCGGAGCGTTTGGGCATTGGCCGGGCAATACCATTTGCGGCTTGTTGACGCTTTTGGCCGCATCGCCCTTTTTGCGTGCCATTGTTATGCGTAAGAACCGTTCGGAAGAGTGGCGTCAGTTGCGTCAGCGCGGATGGTTTCATCGCATTGGTTTGTGGTTTACGTTTGGTGTGCGCTACGCAATAGCTGCATCGGCTGTATATTATGTGCTTAACTTTCTGTCTCCATTTTGGTGGGGCTGGCATGTAATAACGGCCATGGTCTGTGTGTTGCTTTTCATACTTTCGCGCCGTATCAAGTGGACCAGTATCAAGTTGGAGCGTACCTTTTTGCAAAACTTGCGTTCACGCGAGGTGATGGCTCGTGTAGAGTCGGGTAGTGGTGAGCCGGGTTATGCCGGACGATTAACGAGTCGTAATATCCACATTGCCGAACTCGAAGTTCCTACCGACTCAGCCTGGGCCGGTGGCAGGCTCAACGAACTTGGTTTTAGTCATCGCGATGGAGTAATGATTGCCGCCATTGTTCGTGGCGAATACCGGTTGAATGTTCCCGACGGCGAAGCCATGATTTTTCCAGGAGACCGTATCGAGGCTATTGGCGATGACGAGAGTTTGCAGGCTTTTGCGTGTCGTATGAGCAAGGAGCATCTCGACCTGCCGCTGGCAAGCAGTCGTTTGCAGTTGCGTCGCATCATTGTGCGTGAAGGAAGCAGTTTTATAGGAGTTACTCTGCGCGACAGTGGCATACGTTCGGATTATCACTGCATGGTTGTCGGATTTGAAGATGCGCAAGGCAACATAGTGCCTGCGACTGCCGAACGTACCATTTTGCGCGGCGATGCCATGTGGATTGTGGGCGAGGATAACGATGTGCGCAAACTGATGAAGCTCGACTAACCTTTAGTTACCGGATGTTGTGCATCCAGTTTTACTGCCACCTTTCGATGTCGGGAGGTGTGTATGGTGAACATGCTGTTAGCAATTCTGGTTCTCTTAGGTCGTAATTTAAGGTCTTTATTATATGCGTTAAGAAGAAAACGTCACTCGTATTTAGAAAATTCAACATCCGGTTTCATTTTTCTTCCATGTTGATGTTGAAGTATGGGTCTTTGCAATCTTAAAAAGCCATCACTAACGCCTTTCTACCTTAATGGAATGAGAGCGTTGGTGATGGCTTTATTGTAGCAAATAATTGTTAGTCGGATGCGAAAGGCTATTTTCGGCGGGCCTCATTAATCAGGCGTGCACAATTTATGGGGTCGGCATTTCGCTCGTTGGCGTAGCATTGAGCCAAATGAGCAAAGAAAGCATCGTTGCCCGTGAGCTGTGCCAAACTGCGACAACCAGCTTCGACGCTGACGGCCGAGCCGCATTTCATACTGTTGGTGTCGATAAGCGAGAAGTGGTAACGGTTGTCAATCTTGTCGTATAGAATGTTTGACGATGAGAAGTCGCGGTGCAAAAAGCCTCCTTCGTGCAGATGTGCGGCAAAACGTGCAAAGTGGCATACCACCTCCTGCTGTACTTCGGGCGACTCGTTGAGCAGTGTTTCCATGTTGTAGCGATAGTTCGACATGAGACAAACAAAGTAAGTGGTTGTGCTCAACAATCCATTGCGATAGCAAACGTATGCAATCGATTCCGGACTTTCGAATCCGCGTTCGCGCAGTAAAAGCGGGCTGAGATAGGCCAATTTACCTTTAGGCGATTTATATAGAAATTGCTGCAGGCGGCGGTGAAGCGGGGGAGGTGCATAGCGCTTTACGCAGAGCGTCAGTCCATGCGTCTGGAGTGTACGTATCACGTTGCGCCCGGTGTGTATTTCCTGTCCTTCCTTTTCGAAGTGTTCTTCGAGTTGGAGCATATAGTCGTGCAGGAATTCGTATTTAGGGTTGAGTATGATTTTCATGGGCGTTCTGAAAGCGAATGATAACTTTCGATAAGTTAATACAGAGCCTGTGTAACTTCAAATGAATGTATTTGGCTAGTGTAGCAAATAGAGTTTCATGCTCTTGTGAGTATGAATTCTGTAAGCAAAGATAGTTAAAATAAATCAGAGAGATACCAGCGGGTAGTTGCTTTTTTGTTTAGTTTGGTACAATCAGTGCTTTTTTTGTCCGTTAACACCGATACATTAACCTTGTTTTCCGTATAGTTGCCATATGATGGTAAAGGTAGCAATATAAAAAGTTCCGGCTGCGTCTGTATCTTGATTTTAAGCATCAAGCACAGGGCGTAGCCGGAATTTTAAGGTATTGGCAGCAGAGCCAAGTTTTGTGTAGTCAGCGTATAATTAAGAGAGTCCTATAATCTCGCCGTTGACGTATTCAATGTGGTTGGCTTGCGGGTCTTTGGGCAGACCGGGCATGCGCATAATATCGCCGGCAATGGCTACAATCATTTCGGCACCGGCATTGATAACGATGTCTTTAATGTTGAGTTCGAATCCGCTGACAGCACCGTATCTCTTTGCATCGGCCGAGAAGGAGAATTGTGTTTTGGCAATGCACACCGGGAAGTTGCTCATGCCGTTTTGTTCCGCCAGTTTAATACGGTTGAGCGCAGGTTTGGCAAAGGTTACGCTGCCTGCTCCGTAAATTTGTTTGGCCACCTTTTCGATTTTGGTTTGGATGGTATCTTCGTCGGCATATACAAACTGAAGCGGCTTTTTCGACGGGTTGTTTTCGATGGCTTTAGCCACCACTTCAGCCATTTCGATAGCTCCTTTGCTTCCTTGAGTATAGGCGTAGTTAATAACAAAGGGCACACCGAGTGTTTGTTCGCAGTGTTCGCGCGTGAGTTGCAGTTCATTGTCGGTATCGCCCTCAAAGTGGTTGAATACTACGACAACACTTTGTCCAAAGCTTTGGAGGTTGCGTACGTGACGGTCGAGGTTGGCCAAACCGTTGCGGAGTCCTTCTTCGTTGGGTTCTTTAATTTTTTCGAGTTCTACGCCACCGTGCATTTTGAGTCCCTGAGCCGTAGCTACAATTACGGTAAGGTCGGGTTCAAGTCCAGACTTGCGGCACAGAATGTCGTAGAATTTTTCGGCACCCAAGTCAGCGCCGAAGCCGGCTTCGGTAATGGTATATTCAGCGTGGCTCATGGCCATGCGGGTGGCTATGAGAGAGTTGCATCCGTGTGCAATATTTGCAAACGGGCCTCCGTGTACAATGGCCGGAGTATTTTCGGTAGTTTGCACAAGGTTGGGTTGCAAGGCATCTTTCAGTAGCACAACAATGGAGCCGGCAATGCCCAGGTCGCGTACCGTAAAGGGTTTACCTTCGTAGGTATATCCGAGCAGGATATTTTCGATGCGGCGGCGCAAGTCGGTCTCGTCTTTGGCCAAACAGAGGATGGCCATGAGTTCAGAAGCCGGTGTAATGTCGAACCCGGCCTGTTGAGGAATGCCGTTGACCGATGGGCCTAAGCCAGTTACGATGGAGCGGAGTGAGCGGTCGTTGACATCGAGCACACGGCGCCAAAGTACTTGTTTCAGTCCGAAACCCTCTTTTTGGTGCTGGTAAAGGTAGTTGTCGAGCAGTGCCGAAATCATGTTGTGCGCAGAGGTTATTGCATGGAAATCACCGGTAAAGTGCAGGTTGATGCGTTCCATAGGCAACACTTGTGCATAACCACCACCGGCAGCACCACCTTTAATGCCGAAGCAGGGGCCGAGTGAGGGTTCGCGCAGTGCCACGCAGGTTTTTTTGCCAATGGCATTGAGTCCGAGTGCCAGGCCAATGCTAACTGTGGTTTTACCGATGCCGGCACGGGTGGCAGTGATGGCTGTTACAAGGATAAGTTTGCCCTTTTTCTCTTCGCTGATAAGCGAGAGCGGGAGTTTGGCAATGTATTTGCCATAGTGTTCCAAGTTGTCGGGATTGATGCCGATACTTTGTGCTACCTCGTCAATACGTTTGAGTGGTGTGCTGTGAGCAATTTCGATGTCTTTTTTCATTTGTGGGGTAGATTGTCAAAAGTTGTCAGAGCCTTTGTTTCTGTGTGGCTGGCAAGTTTTTGGAGCCGGTGGCATAATTTGCAAAAACTATAGCACAGCGTTAGCAACTGCAAAGGTACGAAAAACTTTTTGGGCAAAGTTGTGCGCGAAATATATAAAAACAAAAAAGTAGCGCATTGCCTAAGCAATTTGCTACCTTTAAAACCAGTCGGGGTGACTGGATTCGAACCAGCGACCACACGCCCCCCAGACGCGTACTCTAACCGGGCTGAGCTACACCCCGAATTGCGAGTGCAAAAGTACACCTTTTTATTTAACTGGCAAAACTTTCGGGCCTTTTTTCTGAATTTCCATGTATATTTTTAATAACGCTTGTTGCTTTAGCCCCTGTTTAGCGATGCCTGACAAGTTGTGTTGGCTGTGGTAAACCTAAATTTGAGTTGCCAATTTAAGAAACAGGTTCCCGGCAGTATGCCCCCACAATTTGCAGATTCTGAAAAATTGGTATTTTCAAGGATAAAAAAAACCTTGAAAGTCGTAAAACTTTCAAGGTAAAATGGTGTTGTTGGTGCGGTGCGTACGGGACTCGAACCCGTGACCCCATGCGTGACAGGCATGTATTCTAACCAACTGAACTAACGCACCTTGCAGTAATCAAGTATCGTTGTTTCTTGTTTGCGGGTGCAAAGGTAGTGCTTTTCTGTTAACCTCCAAAATTTTTCGCCGTTTTTTTTCAAAAAAATGCGTTGAAGGCTGTTTTATCCGCATTGTTACAGGTTTTGAGTGCAGAATGAGGCCGACTGATAGGAAAGCATTAACTTTGTGGCTTGAAGCAATATCTATATCTATAGAAGCAATATCTATATCTATAAACAACCTTTGATATGAAGTTACTACCTAAACTGACTTTGGCTTTAGCCCTGGCTACACTGAGCATAAACCAAGCAGAAGCCCGTAAATATCTTTTTAAGATGGCCGACTATGGTATTGTGCCCGGGAATCGTGCTGATCATCGTCTGGCAAGCAGGCTCGACAGCGTGTTGCAGGTTCTTAAGGCACAAACAAAGTCTACCGACCGCGTTGTACTGCAGTTTGCCGAGGGTAGATACGACTTTCATGCAGCTGATGCACCGGCTCACGAAATATACGTATCTAACCACGATCAAAATCAGCCCAAGCATATCGGACTATTTATAAATAAATGGGACAACGTGACCATTGATGGTGGCGGAGCTGAGTTTATATGTCATGGGCGGATGCTTCCGTTGGCAGTAATGAATGCAGCCAATACTCAAATCAAGAACCTGCATATCGACTTTGAGAATCCGCACATTATACAGGTACAGGTTGTAAAAAATTCGCCCGAAGAGGGTATTACCTTTGAAGCAGCACCTTGGGTGAAATGCCGCATCAGCGACAAAGGAAACTTCGAGGCTTATGGCGAGGGATGGAGCGAACAACCGTTTGTAGGCATTGCCTTTGAGCGTGATACGCGTCATATGGTGTATCGTACAAGTGACATCGAAATCAATACCAGCGGTGTAAAGAGTTTAGGCGGAAGCCACTTTCTGGCACCCCATTGGAAGGATAGCCGTCTGATTCCCGGTACGGTAGTAGCTATGCGCACTTATTTCCGTCCGTGTCCGGGTATTTTCTTGGCTAATAACCATAACACCGATATCTATAATGTGAAGGTGCACTATGCAGAGGGTATGGGACTCATTGCCCAGCGGTGTAATAACATTCGCCTCAATAAATTTGGAGTTTGCTTGCGCGGTGACAACGATTTGCGCTATTTTACCACCCAAGCCGATGCAACACACTTTTCGCAATGTAAAGGTAAAATCGTGTCGAACAATGGTTTGTATGAGGGGATGATGGACGATGCCATCAACATTCATGGCATTTATCTCAAGGTGCGTGAGCGTATTGACAACCATACCCTGCGCTGTGCTTATGAGCATGAGCAGGCTTGGGGATTTGAGTGGGGTGATGCAGGCGATGTGGTGAGTTTTGTGCGTGCAGCTTCGATGGACGATTTGGGAGTAACTAACGAGATTGCTTCTATACGTCCGGCCGATGGGGCCGATGTGAAGGGCTGCAAGGAGTTTGTTATTTCGTTCAAGAACCCTTTGCCTGCCGAAATCAGCGAAAAAGAAGGCTATGGCCTGGAAAATCTGACGTGGACTCCTGAAGTAGAATTTCGCCGGAATGTGGTGCGCAACAATCGTGCCCGTGGGGCCCTCTTTAGTTCGCCCCGTCGTACGGTGTGTACCGATAACCTGTTCGACCACACTTCGGGTACTGCCATTTTGCTTTGTGGCGACTGCAACGGCTGGTACGAGAGTGGTGCAGTGCGTAACCTGATTATTCGTCGCAACACATTTATTAATGCGCTTACCAATATGTTTCAGTTTACCAATGCTGTGATTTCTATTTATCCCGAAATCCCGAAACTCGAGGCGCAACGTACTTATTTTCATGGTGGTAAGCCCGGAGCCATTTGTATTGAAGATAACGACTTCGTTACTTTCGATACTCCGTTGCTTTATGCCAAATCGGTTAACGGATTGGTGTTCCGCAAAAATCGTGTGCGCAAGAGCACCGACTATCAGCCTTTCCACTGGAACCAAAAAGCCATATTGCTGGAGCACTGCCAAAATGCTGAGGTCGAAGAGGCTGAGCACCGGTAACGCGTGGGGGATGTTGGAGCATCAACTTGAATCGTTGCACAGGCACCCAGTCTGACCGTAGTTGCTTTCGATACACATTTCAACGGCAGCGCGCAATGACCAAAAGGCGTGTAGCATGCGCTGCTGTCTGTATGCAGTATTTATCGATGCTCTGCAAATCGTCCGTTTGTAAGGATTAATCCTACATATCAGCCTTTTGGGGTTAGAAAAAGCACACTTTTTTTTGATAAATCCCTTGATTGACGTATTTTTGTCGCATAATCTATTCTATATTAGTTCAAAATGCAAAACAAATCAAGCTACTTTGGCCTTACTCAGGCCGAGGTTAATGAAAGCCGCAGCCAACATGGCTCCAATGTTTTGTCGCCGCCCGACAAAGAGCCGTTGTGGAAGAAATTTTTGGAAAAGTTCAGCGATCCGCTCATTATCATCCTGCTCATAGCCGGTATGCTCAGTATAGGCATTGCCCTGTACGAATATTTTGGGCTGGGACACAGCACTGAAGTGTTTTTTGAACCCGTAGGCATCTTTGTGGCAATATTGCTGGCTACCGGTTTGGCTTTTTATTTTGAGATGAAGGCCGATCAGGAGTTTGCCATCCTTAACCAGGTGAACGACGACGAACCCGTACAAGTTATTCGCGAAGGACACTCCATGAGTATTCCTAAACGTGATGTTGTAGTAGGCGACATCGTAGTGCTTTCAACCGGTTCTGAAGTGCCTGCCGATGGTGAACTGCTTGAAGCTGTAACTTTAGGCATCGACGAGTCGACCCTCACGGGCGAACCCATCTGCCATAAATCGACCAATCCCGAAGAGTTCGACCCCGAAGCCACCTTTGCTACCAATGCTGCCATGCGCGGCACCAAGGTGATGGAGGGTCATGGCGTGATGCGCGTTACAGCTGTAGGCGACCACACCGAGAATGGTAAGGTGTTTGTATCGGCACAGATTGACAACAGTGTCAAAACCCCGCTCAACGAGCAGTTGGAAGGACTTGCTGCTCTCATTTCCAAATTCAGCTATTTCGTAGCCGGACTTATTATTGTGGGTCGTCTGGTTAAATATTTTGATTGGACCCCCTTGGCTTGGACATTGGCCATCCCCGTAGTCATCTTCTTTTATTTGGTTATCAGTAAGTTCCCCAAGTGGAGCAAGTCGGTTTGCGTAACTGCCATGCTTACTTGTTTTGCCGTATTTATTGCAGCAGTATGGAGTTTGAACAACCAGTTGGGAGGCGGAAACATAGAAGCCTTGCTTGCCGAAACGCTTCAGACCCTCATGATTGCCGTTACCCTCATTGTAGTGTCGGTACCTGAAGGGTTGCCTATGGCTGTAACGCTCAGTTTGGCCTATAGTATGCGTCGTATGCTCAAGACCAATAACCTGGTGCGCAAAATGCACGCATGCGAAACGATGGGTGCAACAACGGTTATCTGTACTGATAAAACCGGAACACTGACTCAGAACCAAATGACCATTTATGAGACACGCTTTTATGGCTTAGGCCAGGAGCAGCAACTGGCCGATAATGAGATGAGTGGTTTGGTCAAGGAGGGTATTGCCGTTAACTCAACAGCATCGCTCGAGTTTGGCGAAGGAGGCAAGCCTTCGGTATTGGGCAATCCTACTGAGGGTGCACTTTTACTTTGGTTGCATGCCAATGGTGTGGAATACCAGTCGTATAAGGAGAAAGCCGAACGTGTAGAGGAACTTCCCTTCTCGACCGAGCGTAAGTATATGGCTACGGTAGTGCGCTCTACCATTTTACCGGGTAAAAGGGTGGTTTATGTCAAGGGTGCTCCCGAAATCATCTTCGGTCTTTGCCGTCAGAGTTGTGTTGATGGTATAACAAAGGAGAGTGTCGATAAGCAGCTTTTGGCTTACCAGCAAAAGGCGATGCGTACATTGGGTTTTGCCTGTCAGGTAATCGACGAGGGCGATGTAGCTATTGCCGACGGAAAAGTCGTGGCCCAAAATCTCACTTTCCTGGGTATAGTAGCTATTGCCGACCCTGTGCGCAAAGAAGTTCCTGGTGCCATCCGTCAATGCATTAATGCAGGTATCAGTATTAAGATTGTAACCGGCGATACACCGGGAACAGCTAAAGAAATTGGTCGTCAGATAGGTTTATGGACCGATGCCGACACCGAAGACCACTTGATTACCGGACCGGAGTTTGCTGCGCTCAGCGATGAGGAACTTTGGAACCGCATACTCGACATCAAGATTATTTCGCGTGCACGTCCTATGGACAAGAAACGCCTGGTTGAAACTTTGCAAAAGAAGGGACAGGTAGTAGCCGTTACCGGCGACGGTACCAACGATGCTCCTGCACTCAAGGCAGCGCATGTAGGCCTTTCGATGGGCGATGGTACCAGTGTGGCCAAGGAGGCTTCTGATATTACCATCGTCGACAACTCCTTCTCGTCTATAGCCCGTGCCGTCATGTGGGGTCGTTCGCTCTATCAAAATATCCAGCGTTTCATCCTTTTCCAAATGACGGTCAATGTAGTGGCCTGTCTCATCGTGCTGTTTGGTGCATTCTTCGGAACCGAGTCGCCGCTTACGGTAACGCAGATGCTTTGGGTAAACCTCATTATGGATACCTTTGCTGCCATGGCCCTGGCTTCGCTGCCTCCTTCCGAGTCGGTAATGAACGATTGCCCGCGCGAGCGCACCGCCTTTATCATTAACCGTGCCATGTGGGTGGGTATTTTGGCCACCGGTATTTTGTTTACACTCGGACTTATCGGGCTGCTGATTGTCTTCCAGCGTTACGACATCACGTCGTTGACTAATTTGGCCGACCTCGGAGCATTGGTTGCTTCGCAGCCTGGTACTAGTGCCTACGAGTTGAGCATGTTCTTTACCATCTTCGTGATGCTGCAATTCTGGAATATGTTTAATGCCCGTGCTTTCGAGACGGGCCGTTCGGCCTTCCACTTTGCCGGCTGCAAGGGTTTCATGTTCATAGCGCTGTTTATCCTGTTGGGACAAATAGCCATTGTAACCATAGGCGGAAAGATGTTTAATGTAACACCTATCGGCCTGACCGACTGGTTTATCATCATTGCTGGAACCTCAGTCGTTCTGTGGATTGGCGAGGCCATGCGCCTGGTGCGTAAGTAGCCGGAACTTGAAAATTCAAAAATCGCAGCGTGTCTGCGTACGAAGTATTATTTATTTTAAAGGAGTACCGTCAACTGCCGGTACTCCTTTTTATATATAGCGGTATGGTCACGAGGATGTGCGGAGCCCTCCGAGTTGAGGCGTTTGTGGTAGATGGGGTAAAAAGGGCGTTGCTCTTTTGTTATCAGTTGTTGCATGTTTTTGTTTTTGTCTAATAAAAAAAACGACGAAACATCACCGAATTCCATTAAAATAGCGGTTCGAGGACTTAAATGGCATCATGGTTTTCCGTGATTTTTGGGACTGAAAGTTTTAATTTATAGTTTTGTCGCTAGCAATTAGGTGTTAGTTATTTAAATTTGCAAAGACAAGATTTTGAATTCAAAAACATAGTGACACTTAAATCCTCTTAAAATTCTCTACTCGTTCCTTTGCTTCGGTCAAGGCTGTTGAAAGCGGTTATACACATGTTTTCATCCATTTTCATTGAGTAAGCGAGGTTTCGGTTGGCCTGTAGCGTTGTTTGGGCTTGACTGTGCGTGCGGCTAAGTGTGTTATTCAATTTGCTTGTATCATTTTTGTTCGAAGTGCGCCGGGGTTCCGTGGCCTCATTTGATGTAAAAGTAGCTGTGTTCGCCCGATACGTGTTTCTGAAACCAAAGCTTTAAGATAACCAGCTATGTGGAATTTTTTTGGAATACTCAGTAATTCCTTCGGAAGCCTTTTAATAGGTATTGTGGCATCGCTTGTAGTGGTGGTATTGGCATTGGTGCTTATCCGGTCGTGGCAGAATAACCGGCAGTTTACCCCTATGAGTTATTTGATAGGTGCAGTGCTTGGTGCCTGTTTGGCCTTTCAGTTTGTATGTGTGTCCGGTGCATTGACCGTGCGCGGTTATTGCGACGATTTGGAACAAGTCCTTACCCACGTTGAGCAAGTGGTATCCGACGGCACCTCCCCGCAGGACGACCCCGTAGCCGTAGTCAACCATTACATCAGCAGCGAGTGGCCCCTGCTTGCCGGTTATGTCGAGCAAGCAGGCGATACGGCCGTGATGAACGGCACCGCACTGGTCGACAACCTGCGTAGCGACATCAATTATTATCTTTTGCGCCGGGCCGGATGGAGCATGCTTTTTCTGACCATTGGCATCTGGGGCATTGCCAGGAGCATGGAGCGCCCCCGAAGGTCGTCGCGAGGCAGCTATCATAGTCGACCGAAAATCTACGACGATTAGCTGAGGTTCAGGTCCGCGTGCAGCAAGCCCGGCCACCGTTGCCGTAAATTCGGCATCCGCCATCGAGCGTGCGGCACCCAACTTTTGCCATCCGGCACCAACTCTCGCAAAATCGGAACCCTGCTTTCGAAAATTCAGAAATCCGCTTTCGAAAAATCAGATTCTGTTTTAAAAAATTCTACCCCCGTTCCCGTAAAAACAGAGCGTCCGATTCAGGAGTTCAGGCATAGGCAGACGTGCACAGATGCCCCGCTACCTACGCCTGGCGGCGCCCTCTTGCCAGCCTGCTCGTAACATAATCTATCACTACCATCCCTTTAAAAAATCATACATCAATATATTACCATGGCAAATCATCTAATCATTGGTTTGGGAGGAACCGGCGGTTCTATCCTTTGCGCCTTACGCAAACGTATTTACGAAGAATTTCGTTCGAACAATCCCCAAGGCAATGCCAACATCGAGTATCTGTATGTCGACTCCAGTTTGGCCGACCTCAATAACGAGAGCGATTGGCAAACCCTGGGAGCCTCGGTACAGTTCTCACCCTCGCAGCGCCTCTCTATCAATGGCATCGGGGCTGCTGTGCTCGATAATCTGGACCAATACCCTGGTCTGAATGCCTTTATCAACCGCAAGGACCAGTCGCTCCTGAACGAAGGCATCGGAGCCATTATCAGCGAAGGTATTGGAGGTCAGCGCCGCCGTTTCGGACGTATGCTCTTTGCCAACAACATGTGCGGCTTACCCCAAAACACCTTTGTCGGGCAGCTCCATGCCCGCGTGCGTGCTCTCAAGGAGCGTGAGGATAGCCGTGACGTTACCTTCCACATTTGTGCCGGTCTGGGCGGTGGAACCGGTTCCGGATCCATTGTCGATGCCGTTACACAAATACGCAACGAGTTTCAGCGTACGGGCGATAACCGTACCGAGTTTAATATCCAGCTCTACCTCTACGTTCCCGAAAAAATTATTCAGATACCCGGAGGCGAAGACAGCAACCGCTTTTACCAGCCCAACGGCTATGCTGCCCTGCTTGAGCTTAACGCCATGTCGGTGGGTAAATACCATCCTACCGATGTGAAGGGCAATACCGACGAATATGGCAAAGTGCGCCACCTGCTCAAGGGTCAGGATGCCTTCGATATGGCTTACCTCTTCAGCAATGTGAACGAAGCCGGCAAGGAGGTCAACCTGCATAAGGTGTTGCCCGGCATTGTGGGCGACTTCCTGTTCCAGAAAATTGTGGTGGCCGGCTTGCTCAACGAGGGTAAGATGAGCCGCCTCGTGTCGAACGAGAACAACGGCATGCTTCCCGAAGAGAACGAGGTGCACGAACCCGTACACAGCCGCCGCTTCATGACCTTTGGTGTCAAGCGCATAGAGTATCCCGAGAACGAAGTGGTAGAATACGGTGCCTACCATTTTGCACGCCAGGCTTCGCTCCAGATGTTGCACGGCCTGTGGGACGATACCCGCGGTTTTGTAGACGAATGTACCGAAGATATGGTGGGAAAAAACCTCAAGGCCGACATTTCGAAGCCCGAGGAACTCGAGTCGAATCTGCTGACCGACGAGTACCTTACGCTCGGCAAACCGCTTCCCTCAATCGAAAAGAATGTAACCAACTGGAAACCCATTATTTCGGGTTGGGAATTTTATATTGACCGCTACAAACAGGACGTAGAGAGCGAGTACAACAAGAAGGAGTGGTTCCAGACCTTCAATCAGTTGTGCGACAAATTCTTCGACAGCATGTACCGCGGCAAAGGCGTCAAAAAGTTTTATATCGACTACGAAAGCGAGATATCTGGCTTTGCTGAGGAGATTGTGCGCCGCATCGAAAATAACCTCTTTACCAAGTGGCAGAACGGCGAGATGTCTATCATTGAAGTGCATAAGTACATCAGGCTGCTCGTGGCCGACTGCGAAGAACGCGTCGAGGGCTTTCAGGGAAAAGTCAGCAAGTATGGCAAGTACCTCAACGAAGATTTGGGTCAGAAAATCGAGGAAGTGCGCAAAGACTGGAACAACATCGGCTGGCTGCGCGATGCCATTACCAACGCATCGACCAAGACCTTTAGCCGCTTTGCCGAGGTGAAGCGCGAACAGCTCACCCTCATGACCCAGGTGGTTGCTTACAACTATGCAGTTAAGCTTATCAACGAAATTAAAACCATGCTTATGGTGCTCAACGCCAACTGCATCGATCCCTTCCGGGCAACGCTCGTTGACTTTGCCGACAGCATGAAGCTGCAGGCCGAGGAAAAGTGCAAACTGTCAGATGCTGACAGCACCAATGTGCAGCGCGAAGTAATCAAGGAGTACGATCCCCGCATGGTGCGCCAAACCGTGGTCGGTTTTCTCAAGAACCAGCAGAACCAGCGGGAGTATGCCACTGCGCTCCGCCTAAATATTATCAACGCGGCCGGATCGGAAAATGCCACCTTCTCTTTGCTGTCAAAGAAAATCAATGTGGGCGTGCTGCAGAGCATCACCCTCAAGAGCTGCATTGAGAATGCGCGCAAGGAAATGGAAAACTACTCAACCATTAACCCCAACCAGCGCCTGGTGAAGGTGAACATTCTTGACAAACTCAGCAGCACCGAGTGCAGCACTCCCGAAAAGATGAAGAAGTTTGTGCAGGACATTTATAATGCGGCGCAGAGTTTCTTGACCTTCAATACCTCGGAGGAGGGACAAGGCAGTCCCGAAACGGCAGCAAATCATCAAAAAATTGTGCAGCTCTCCTTGCCTAAGTACGAGGAGAACGATGCCTTCCGCAACGATTTTATTGCAGCCTTTGGCAATAGCGGCAACATACCCTTTGACCGCGACCGCGACGTGTCGGTCAACTTCAAGAGCAATCAGATTATCGTGGTAACGGCTCACAGCGGCTTCCCCCTCCGCTATGTCGACAACCTGCGCGTGCTCAAGGAAAAATACGATATGCTGACCCGCAACGAGGTGAACCGTATGGTGGTTCACACCGAAAGCTTTGCCAAGGAACTCCCCTCGCTCTTCCGCGTAGACAAGATGACGATGCGTAAAAAACTCATACCCTATGTGCTCCTGGCCTATGCAATCGACGGAATCATTGTGGAACGTGAGGACGTTGAAACCGGCGAGAAGTATAAAGCATTTGCCGGCGAGAAGAATAAGATGGGCCGTATCAGCCGTTGGGTACATGTGGGCAATAATCCCATCGAAACCCTCGAGGAACTCAGCAAAGCCACCCGTGCCATGGATGCTGAAATCCTGAAAAACGTGGTGACGGTCGAGATGGAGGCTAACTACAAGCACATTGACAAACGAAATGCTCTGATGCTCAAATTGGGCGAACTGCTCGACAATGTGCTCCTTCCCCTGGTGGGCGACAACGAGAACAATCCCGAGTTCATGGCCTTTAACAAGGCAGCCGAGGAACTCTGCGACAGCGACTTGAAATTATAATCCTTTATACTCCGTTTAAATAATGGCAAAGAAAGTAGGTAAATGTACTAAAGTTTCCCACCCCCAATAAAGAGGGTGGGAAGTAACAGTAATTCAAATT